>Ga0209430_1000023_pt1 | contig 258407 bp, 240 predicted proteins | sample BarGraIncub1133A_FD_184504 | JGI IMG/M metagenome (GOLD analysis project Ga0209430, IMG submission 184504) | Arctic peat soil microbial communities from Barrow, Alaska - Barrow Graham LP Incubations 11-33A (SPAdes) (version 2) | ecosystem: Environmental > Terrestrial > Soil > Wetlands > Peat...
ATGCATACTGCCATCATGTCCTGGAAAAATAATAATTAAGGGCAATCAATTAGTTTGCTTTCCCTAGTAAAGCCACCTATTTCTTGTTATAAGGAATTCCTATTTACACAAGATTAATTACGCTCCCGTTTATTCTACAATAGGAGGTCTTTTGTTTCAATTTATTTTCTGCGAAGGCGGACTAATCATTGACTATGTAATAACGGCAAGCAACAAGTGACGTTATTACAATTAGAAGCAGCTCGAGGAGTTTTCATCTCCGAACGATATAAAAAGTAGGATAATAATTATGATAATCACGGACCAATTATTACCACCATGTCTACCACCACAACCCATTTGAATACCTCCTTTTATGGATGAAATAGTAAGAGTTATAATTACTGTAGCTTATGATAGAGGTGTAATTTTGCTACTGACTTTTTTAATTTAATGTTTTTTGTATGAGGTATAAATAATATGCTTGCTGAGCGCCACCTTTGCGTTGAGTTGCCCCCTAAGCTGCCCCTATTAAAACGGACAATAGATAAAAAGAACGTTTTACAGTACTATTAGCGGTGCTGAATGATTCAGCAAAGAAAAATTACCAGTCTTTTTCATCATTACATTTGTCACATTTGTCATCGTTCTTCTTATCGTTGCAGAAAATATTGATGATGCAGTGGCCATCATTTTTTTTGCCATCGCTTGGATTCTCATGTTTCACGTCATTACAGAAAATATTGATAATACAGTGACCATCATTTTTTTTGTCGTCGTCCATGCAATCATGCTTTTTGTCGTCGCAGAAAATATTGATGATGCACTTGTTATTCTTCTTGTCATCCCAATCATTAGTTTGATTTCCTCTAATAACTTCTTCCATGAAAAAACCTCCTTTATATTCTGATTTATTCTATGTAACATAAAAGCGTAGTGTTACAATTATATTGAAATAGGCTTCTGTTGCTGTCGAAGGATTTGGTAGAAGCTAAGCATTTTCTTATTAGGTGTTCTTTTATCGAACATATCACCTTGCGCTCCTTTGATGAATATTATGTATTAATCAAAAAAATATATAAAGGAGGGAAAAATATGAAATTCCCTAAAGGCAAAGGATTCGATCTTGCATCTGGCGTCGTCGTAACAATAGTTCTTGATAAGGTAGTTCATGATGAACTTGTAACCTTGACTGGAACATTTCTAGGTGAAATAGAAGAAAAGCATCATCACAGGCGATTAGATGACTTTCATGAATTTATCTTGATTCAATTAACATGCCCGTTTTGTGAAAGGGGCGGACCTGAAATTCCCGAAGGCACATTTGTGGCAATCAATATAGCGCAAATTCTATTTGCTATTCCTGGTAAGAAGTGCCACGATGATAAATGGTGTGATAAGTGCCATGAGAAAAAACATGATAAGAACCATATCATCAATATCAGCTGCGAGCGCGATGATGATAAGTGCGATGACAAATAGCAATATAGCATCTAGAGTGTTGCATATATAAGTTAATGAATTTGTAACGATGGACTATTACGTTACATAGAATATAGCATCATAAAAATTGGAGTTCAGGATTGGCAGTTGACAATCCTGAACTCCAATTTTCGTGGTGATAAATAAATCGATGGCTGTTTGGAATAATAGAAGAGTCAGTTGTTTCAGATGATTCTTTGACTCAAGAAGAAATGGCTTTAATGGGTATTTGGACTGGCTCGAATCGCTCACTAAGGAACATATTATGATGCGAACCATTTGAAAGGGTTGGGATTTTTTGTAATAACAAGCCTTGACAAACTAACAACTTTACACATACAATAAGGTTGTTAGTTTAAACATTGAAGAAGGTCGGGATTTTTTCAGTAAAATGAAAATCTTGCCTTCTTAAAAAATATCTATAAAGAGGTGAATGAAATGCATCAAGATAAAAACTTGTTAGCAAGGAAAAATATTAGTGAAGAAAATTGGAATGATTGGCGATGGCAGATCAAAAACCAAATTACATCTGTAGAAGATTTGAAATCCATAGTCGACTTAACCATAGAAGAAGAACAGGGTATAAAGAATTGCTTAAATACTTTAAGAATGGCTATTACACCATATTATGCTTCCTTGATCGATTCTGATGATTCGGCTTGTCCTATTAGAATGCAAGCGATTCCTGTGACTGCGGAGCTCGAGGAAGCTTCTTGTGACTTAGAAGACCCCCTTTGTGAAGACTTGGATTCACCCACGCCTGGTCTTACCCACCGCTATCCTGACCGCGTATTATTGCTCGTTACGGATCAATGTGCAATGTACTGTCGCCATTGTACGAGAAGACGTATTGCCGGAACAACCGATCAGCCTCGTGATCAGCATGAGTTGGATGTGGCTATTGCATATATTGCCAAAACACCAGTTATACGTGACGTTTTAATTTCGGGTGGCGATCCTTTTCTTCTAAACGATGATATTATTGAAGACCTACTGCAGCGGCTTCGCGAAATTCCACATGTAGAAATTATTCGTTTTGGGACACGTACGCCGGTTGTGCTTCCGCAACGCATTACTCCGGAATTATGCAATATGCTCAAAAAGTATCATCCGATATGGATAAACACACACTTTAATCACCCTAAAGAAATAACACCGGAAGCTGTTGCCGCATGTGAGAGAATTGTTGATGCAGGCATCCCGTTGGGAAATCAAACGGTGCTATTAAAAGGCGTGAATGACTGCCACTATATATTGAAAAAATTGATGCATTTGTTAGTCAAAATGAGAGTACGTCCTTATTATCTGTATCAATGTGATTTGTCAACAGGAATTGAGCATTTTCGGACTTCTGTCGCAAAGGGCATTGAAGTTATGGAACTATTAAGAGGGCATACATCTGGTCTTGCCGTGCCAACATATGTAGTAGATGCTCCTGGCGGTGGCGGGAAAATACCTGTAGGGCCTCAATATCTAATGTCAATGTCGGATAAGAAGGTTATACTTCGTAACTATGAAGGGATAATATGCACATATACGGAGCCGATCGATAGGCGTAGCGAATGTCTAGATTGCGATATTTGCGAAGAATATCGAGCGAAAAAAGCAAAAGCAGGACTTGGTAAACTGTTTGCTGATAAAAAACTAAGCCTTATCCCTAAAGATAACGACCGTGAGAGACGCCGGAAAAAATTCAACAATATAAATCAAGGCACGAACTAATGACGTTGTGTAAGATTAAAGTAGAACTGGGCGATGAGACTATCTCTGTTTTAAAATCAAGGGGATATCATTATCAAAAAAATAACAATTCTTTCTCAGTTGACATGTTTCTAGATACAATTAATAATAGATTAAAAATAAAAAACTATCGATGCTCAAATTATGATGATTGTGTCAATTATTTAGAGCATATCGCTATAGAAAACAATTTATCTAAAATTATTATGGTCGCTCAAGAAGCAGATTGGAAAAAGCTATTTGTGCGTGGATTCGTATTAGAGGCGTTACATCCCACGTTTTTTGCAGGATTGCCAGGCTTTCACGTATCTAAGTTTATCAAAAACGAAAGACGTATCTCGTTACAATGGGATATAGAGGAGGACGTATTAAAACACGTTCGTTACGCGCGGCCTAAAATAAAGCCGTTAACTGATGAATATATGATACGGACTGCCACCCTAAGTGACATTCCAGCACTTACTGGTTTATTCACCACCGTTTTTTCAACGTATCCGACCCCTCTAAATGATGCTGATTATTGGCAGAAAACACTGCAAGGCGATTCGGTTTTTAAGCTAATTGTTCATCATGGAGAAATTGTAAGTGCAGCTTCTATTGATGTGGACCGTACTGCTAAAAACGCAGAACTTACTGATTGTGCAACACTGCGTGATTATCAAGGTCGAGGATTGATGTCTCATTTGGTTGTCGCCTTAGAAGCGGAAGCAAAAAGGCTTGAACTCATGACCTTATATACGATAGCGAGGGCAACTTCCATGGGCATTAATATGGTTTTTGCCCGTCATAGATATAACTATTACGGCCGTTTCATTAATAATTGCGATATATGCGGACAATTTGAAAATATGAATCTCTGGTCAAAAAAGATTGATTAGCAATAAACTCACTACAGGGAAAGCATAGCCCATACTGCAGGTACTGAGGAATGTAAGCTGATTTCTCGGCTTGTAAAGTAAGTGACCTCAGTTTATGAAATCTAAAAGACCTGAACTCTTTAGAATAAGAGTTCAGGTCTTTTTTTACCATATGAAGCAATGAGTAGGGCTCTTGGGATTAGATAAAATTCTACAAGAGGACTAAATATTTTAAATTAGAGTACTATTATTTGTAAGAGATTGCATATCTATTTAATATATATAATTCCCTATGAAGCTTCTTAGAAAGGGGATTTCATTAGGGAATGTAGAGTGCTAATTGCAATTTATATAGCTTGTACTATTAAAAGTTAAGGAGAGGGGGCGATTATATGGCTAGTTTTGATTTTGATGGTCTGATAAAAGAGGATCGGGAGGTCAAAAAAAAACAACAGTTTGGTGGGTTGCTCCTTGATTATCTAGCTCTAGTCAAGGAAAATCCAAAAGTGCCCATATTGGCACATCAGCGTATGTATGAACTACTTATTGCCAGTGGTGTGGAAACGGTCAAGACTGAGGAATATCCCCGATTAAAACGAATTTACGGTAATGATGTATTGAAACGTTATGCATACTTTATAAACGATTTTTATGGTATCGACAAAACAATTATGAAAATTATGCGCTATTTTCATTCGGCAGGCATGAAGGGTGAAGAATCCCGCCAAGTGCTTTATTTTGTGGGGCCAGTTGGAGCGGGCAAGTCTTCTATTATGGAAGCTTTCAAGCGGGCCCTAGAAATGAGTCCCCCTATTTATGTGGTTAAAGATTGCCCTATGCGGGAGGAACCATTACATCTCATTCCAAAACATCTTAGACCGAAGTTTGAGCAATTATTAGGAATAAAAATTGAGGGTGATCTTTGTCCAATTTGTCGCTATCGCTTGAAAAATGAATATCACGGTGAATATGAGCGTTTTCCCATAACAACCGCTGAATTTTCCACCAGGTCTCGTAAAGGAATTGGTATGGTACCGCCAGTTGATCCGAATAACCAAGATACATCGGTGCTCATTGGATCGGTCGATATTTCTAAAATGGACCTGTACGCCGAGGATGATCCGCGGGTATTGTCGCTAAACGGAGCTTTTAATGTCGGCAATCGGGGTTTGGTTGAGTTTATTGAGGTGTTTAAAAATGATGTTGAATATTTACATAATATGATTACTGCGACCCAAGAAAAGTCGATAACATCTCCTGGCAAAGGATCAATGATTTATTTTGATGGCATTATTTTAGCTCATTCTAATGAAGCTGAATGGAATAAATTTAAATCAGATCATACAAATGAGGCTATTTTGGACAGAATTGTTAAAATCGAGGTACCTTATTGCTTGGAACTCGATGAAGAGGTAAAAATTTACCAGAAAATTTTAAGAAATAGTAGTTTTGACGCTCATATTGCTCCACATAGTATTGAAATGGCGTCAATGTTTGCCATCTTAACTCGGTTAACGCCATCAGCTAAGGTTGACCCCTTAACAAAATTAAAAATATATAACGGCGAGGAAATCGTCGAAAAAGGCTCAACTAAAAAACTAGATGTTTTTGAATTGCGCGATGAAGCAAACCGCGAGGGTATGACGGGTATTTCGACTCGCTTTATCATGAAGGCTATCGATATTGCTTTATCTGAATCAGAGAATAATTGTATCAACCCGATTAGTATTGTCGACAATTTGATCAAGGCAGTGAAGGAAATGGTCATCGCTGAGGATGATAAAAAACGGTATTTAGGCTTTTTACAAGATACAATTAAAAAAGAATATCACAAAATTCTCGAAAAAGAAATCACACGAGCTTTTATACACGGTTATCGCGAACAGGCTGAAAGCTTGTTTAATAACTATTTAGATCATGCTGAAGCTTTTGCTAACTCAACTAAGATCAAAGATAAAAACACGGGTGAGGAGTTGGAACCTGACATTAAGTTTCTTCAGTCAATCGAGGAACAGGTTGGTATTTTCAATACATCAGCACGTGGCTTTCGCCAAGATGTTACTACTTATATGTTCTCGGTACTACGTAATGGCGGAAAAATTGATTACCAGAGCTATGAACCATTAAAAGAAGCCATTGAAAAGAAATTAACGGCTGCAGTTAAAGAACTATCTCGTATTATCACCAAGGCTAGGGTACGAGATGATGAACAAGATACTAAATATAACGTCATGGAAGAAGAAATGAAGTGTAACGGTTATTGTGATCATTGCTGTAATGTCATCTTGAAATACGCGGCCAATAATCTTTGGAAGGACTGATGGCCCTTCGCGCGAGGGAGGTAGTAGGTTGTGGCGATTTTTAAGGATCAGAATATGAGTCATTCTGACCGTTCATCATGGGATCGGAAACGACACCGACAATTGGTAGAGGAGAGCATAAAAAAGAATTTGGGTGATATCATTGCCGAAGAAAGTATCATTGGGCAAAGTAAGGATAAAAAAATAAAAATCCCTATCAAGGGTATTAAAGAATATCAGTTTATTTACGGAAAAAATACTGGTGGTACAGGCTCAGGGTCTGGCGGAGAAACAAAAGGCCAGGTTATTGGTAAGGCTAGTGATCAGCAAGAATCGGGAGCAGGAGCGGGGCAGGCAGGCAATGACCCTGGTGAGGATGTTTATGAGACCGAAATTACAGTAGAAGAGCTTACAAATTATCTTTTCGAAGATTTACAGTTACCCGATATAGAACGCAAAAAATTTGCACAGATTGAATTAGAATACAAGTTTAAGCGCTCTGGCTTCACACGTAAGGGGATTCGGCCGCGTTTAAATAAAAAAAGAACAACAATCGAAAAGCTTAAACGAAAGCAAATGGCTGAGCGAGACTCCGATGGTAGCGAGGTAGAGGGTGCTGCTGGGCGTATCCCTTTTCATGAGCATGACCTGCGGTATAGTCGGGTTAAAGAAGATGTTCGCAGACAATCTAACGCTATCATTATTTGCATTATGGATACATCAGGATCAATGGATCAAACTAAAAAATATTTAGCGCGTAGCTTTTATTTTCTACTGTACCAGTTTGTCCGTTGGAAGTACGAACATGTCGAGGTTGCTTTTATCGCCCATACGACCATAGCCCATGAAGTGAATGAAGATGATTTTTTTCACCGTGGTGAGACAGGTGGAACTTATATTAGCAGCGGTTATGCCAAAGCGTTAGAGATTATTGAGCAACGGTATAATCCAGCTGTTTGGAACATTTACATATTTCATTGCTCGGACGGTGATAACTGGAGTGAAGATAATAGTAAAGCTGTTGCTTTAGTTCAGCAACTTTGTACGATCAGCAATTTGTTCGGGTATGGTGAAATTAATACCGATACCATGTATGGGAGTTCCATGCGTAGGGAATATAACAAGTGCCTCAGTCTAGATAACTTTGTTATGGTAAGTATAGTTAGCAAGGAAGATGTTTGGCCAGCATTTAAGAAGATTTTAGAAAAAGAATCTACTCCCGGGGGGGATTGATGATGTCAGGCTATAGCATAAGCGAATTGGAATATTGGAATAACAAAATTGAGAAATTGGTATTAGCTGCAGGACTCGACTGCTATGAGCAACACTTTGAAATTTGTAGCTATGAAGATATGTTGTGCTATGAGGCATATATAGGGATACCCTCCCACTATCCACATTGGAGTTTTGGTAAAGCCTACGAAAGACAAAAAAGTTTTTATCAATACAATCTGGTTGGACTCCCTTACGAACTCGTGATTAACTCTGATCCTTGTATCGCTTATCTTATGCAGGATAATACATTACTGACTCAGATCTTGACGATGGCCCATGTATACGGGCATAATGATTTTTTTAAGAATAATCGTTTATTTAAACGTGATACACGGGCTAGTATGGAAATAGATATGTTCAAAGCTCATGCCAATCGTATAAGAGAATATATACAAGACCCCAGCATTGGACCAGAAAAGGTAGAACGAATTTTGGATGCTGCTCATGGACTTAAGTTTCAAGTAAGTCGCCATGGTGAAGGCAAACAACCTGATAAAGCAGAGCGTGCCGAAGAGGCCAACCAACCTGTGCCAGAGCGGTTACAAGGAGACTTATTAGCATATCTAGCCGAACGGGGAAATTTGACTGAATGGGAACGTGATTTGATCAATATTGTTCGGAAAGAATCCATGTATTTTATTCCTCAGATAGAAACCAAAATTATGAATGAGGGGTGGGCCAGCTACTGGCATTATCAGTTGCTAAATCAGCTTGACTTACCCCAGGGCCTCCACTTGGAATTTTTAAAACGTCACAATTTAGTAGTATGTCCTCACAAAGGAAGGATAAATCCCTATTTTATGGGATTTAAAATGTTCCAATATCTAGATAAACAGCCTGGTGGGCGGGAAAAAATTATGGCTATACGATCTGAGGATCGAGATCAGTCCTTCATACGCCGGTATTTAAACCAGGAATTATGCACCGAATTGAAACTGTTCTCCTATGGCATACAAGGTGATGATATTGTCGTTACAGAAGTATCCAATGAAGATGGTTGGAAAACAGTACGAGATAATTTGGCTCAGTCTGTTGGTTTAGGGAGTATACCAATGATTCAGCCTTTATCAGTAGAGAACGGTACATTAGTGTTGGAGCATATCTATGATAGTCGTGAACTTGAGTTAAAATACGCGCAAGAAACGATCAAATATATTGTTGATCTGTGGGGTGGGAAAGTTGATTTGCGGACAAAGGTAAATGACGAGGTTAAAATTATGAGTTGTAGCGAAACGAAGCTAGTGACTGTGCATAGCTAGTTGTATAGGGAAACAGGGACAGGTGGCGTGTTTGTACTGAAACGCGACACCTGTTCCTTGTTTTCTGAAACTGAAATATAAAAATACGTGAAATCGTGAAGGTCTTTGTATCAAAGTATGGAATTATAGAAAGATAACAAGAGAATGATCTTTGCCAAAATATAATCCATTTTGTAAATAGAGAGAGGATGATACATATGAGCTCAACAAGAAAAATACGCAGAATTGTCACTGGAACTAGTCAAATTGATGGGGCAGGAGTAAAATTAGTGAGGGTTATCAGTCATGCAGATGTTCAGGAATTTGATCCATTTTTAATGTTGGATGCTTTTGATTCTCTGGACTCTGCCGACTATATTAAAGGCTTTCCGTGGCATCCTCACAGGGGGATTGAAACTGTGACATACCTGATCGCTGGCAACATTGAGCATAGGGACAGTCTAGGCAACCAGGGCAATATCCTTAATGGCTGTTGCCAGTGGATGACGGCTGGAAGTGGCATTCTTCACCAGGAAATGCCTCAGTCCTCGGAACGGATGCTCGGCGTTCAGCTTTGGCTCAATCTTCCCCGCAACGACAAGATGACGCAGCCACAGTATCGTGATATTTCTGCGTCCATGATTCCTAAAATACAGGAGAAGGGTTGTACCGTCGGCGTTATCGCCGGCAACTATGGGCAAACGTCAGGAGTGACGCAAGGAGATTATGTAAAGATGTTGTTCTTAGATGTGGACTTAAAACCAGGAAGGGAGTGGCGAATATCAACAGACACAGAGGTAACCTTATTTATTTACATAGTCGAAGGAACGGGCTATTTTGATGCCGAAATGCAAACTGTGATTGAAAGCCACAGGGCGGTGCTCTTTGAAAATGGCGAACAGTTTGTTGCTCGCGCAGCTGAGCATGGTGTTCGGTTTCTATTGTTTTCCGGACAACCCCTTCGAGAACCGATTGCTTGGGGTGGACCGATTGTCATGAATACGCAAGAAGAATTGCAACAGGCTTTTCGGGAAATTGATAACGGAACTTTTATTAAAAAAAATAGTGAAATGTAAAATAAGCTGTGGCAAGCTATCTTGCCACAGTTTATTTATTCTCAGCAGGGAGTGTCAACTACCAGACTTCTTCAATCTTTAATATTTTATACTGAGTACCATTAGAAGTGACTTCTAATGGTTTTTTTAATAAGTGATCTGTGGTCCCGATAATAGCTGTGTACTTCCCATAACCATCTTCTGCTAAAATACACCCTTTATACATCATGCCGAAATCATCATGTTCAACGATTGGATCCAATTCTTTTAACCAGTTTAATATACTGAATGGTATTTCATTGGATTTGCGAAGTTTGTTAATTTGCAACATATCCATAGGGAACCTCCTTATATATAACATAGTTACTATACTAATTTTAACCCTGATATCCATAAATGGCTACCGAAAATAACGTCGATATTTGGGAATGCAACGATTTTTTGACCGGCAAATGCCGACATAAAATGACTTGCATCAGCCTCTGATACTTCACAGATCGAGGTAGTTGACTATTTTGATGCAATCGCCAAGATGTCGAAATTTATCTTTTCAGTAAAATTTATCGACAGAAAAACTAGAAAAGGTTATACTCTATATGTGAAAAACACATTATTTTTTTATAAATTTTAAAATAATGATGGGGGATAAAAAATGTTTAAAGAGTTTTATAAATTTGCTATGCGTGGGAACGTTATGGATTTAGCAATCGGTATTATTATAGGAGCTGCCTTTGGGAAAATAGTATCTTCTTTTGTCAGTAATATTTTGATGCCGGTGTTTGGTTTGGTTTTAGGGAAGGTGGATTTTTCCAATCTCTTTATCAACCTGTCAAGTACCAATTACCCTACAATCTCAGCAGCCCAGACAGCTGGCGCAGCTACATTGAAATATGGTCTGTTTATAAACAGTATTGTTGATTTTTTAATAGTGGCATTTGCAATTTTTCTCATCATTACACAGGTAAACAAAATGAGTACCAAACCGCAACAAGCGCCGACAACGAAAGAGTGCTCCCATTGCTTTTCTAGTATAAATATTAAGGCAACACGTTGCCCGAATTGCACTTCTGTGCTCGACAAATAAAATGAGCTAAGCCTCCTAACTCTTGCCCGTACTTAGACTTAAGTATGAAAAACTCGTGCGTACTTGTAATAAAGTTCGCACGAACTTTTATGTTAAAAAAGATGAAAGACGTTATCATGGGGAATAGGCATAATTTGTACCGTTAACGCCCAATGCTTATGTTGAAAAATGGGATGCTGATAGTGATTGATAAGGGAGGAATGGATGTATCCTACCATATACTAGTATATATACATTATCTTAATGACTCTGACTCAAAGGAATATATCAATAGACTGCCTTAGTGATTATTTTCTCGATAGCATCTTATTACCTAGTAATCTTACGAAATAGTGAGCTGTTTTATGAAAAATATACTATTTTTCTGTTTCAACGGTCTACTGAATGAAGTATGCCCCAATGTGATTGTGGACGTAAGATCGTAGGATGATAAACTATGGTATAATTAACGTAGGTTCAAGTTATAAAGGGGAGATGTTCAATATGGGAGACAAAAGCCCGAAGAATAAGGAAAAAAAGAAGAAAAAAGCTGAAAAGAAAGTTGCTCCAACAGTCGAGTCAACAATTTTATCAAATAAATCCCAATAAATTTCTGTATAAAACGCAACCATCAGATGGTTGCGTTTTTTCGTTGCTATTGGGGAAAAGGATATTTGGATTCAAGGTAGAAGTAGATAAAAAAAGAGGAAAACATGGTATTAGGATATTTATGATAAGAGTATCAATCGTGGCAGAATCATGTAATGCCTATTATTATGTAAGAAAGGTAAACAATATGCTGAAATTAATTGCAATCGATTTAGATGGTACATTATTAAATGAGGGACATCAAATTAGTGAAGAAAATATTAAAGCTATCAGGCAGGCTGAACAACAAGGCATAGAGGTGGTCATTGCCACAGGAAGGTCTTATTTTGATGCTCATGCTATTTGTGGAAAGGTTGGGCTTGCTAATTATATCATTAGTTGCAATGGAGCTTCGATCCATTCCAGAGAAGGACAACAAATCTCTGCAATAAAAATGGAGAAACATGATGTCGAGCATATTATGAAATGGTTGGAAGATCGAAATTTCTATTATGAAGTATCGACTAATAACGGGATCTATGCACCTTGCGCTGGTAGAGGAATATTAGAGTTGGAGTTAGAGGAGTTAAAAGGTACAAGTTCTGAAAAAAATGTAGTGGATTTACAGAAGCTAATAGAATTAATGTATGGTCAATTAGGAATGGTATTTGTGAATCAGTACCAAGAATTTATTAGCCAAGAGGATGTTTTTTATAAAATTCTTGCTTGTTCTTTTGATGAAGTAAAGCGTAAGAATGGAGTAGAGCAGTTCAAGGGAATGAAGCAATTATCAATGGCTTCGTCTACTGATAGTAACTTTGAATTAGTCAGTCAAAAAGCCTCAAAAGGCAATGCCTTAGAAATGCTAGCCGCCCAGCTAAAGATTCCTTTTGATCAAGTCATGGCCATTGGTGATAGTCCTAATGATATTTCTATGCTAGAAAGAGTGAAATATAGTGTAGCAATGGGCAATGCCAAAGAAGAAATTAAAGCATTATGTAATTTCGTCACTCATACCAATGGGAAAAACGGTGTTGCCCATGCTATCTATCAAGCCATTGATGCCAATGTGAATTAATTATGGTTTATCGAAAGAGCAAATAATGACAAAAAACCTGCAATAGTTTAAAAATATTGCAGGTTTTGTATATTTATGAAATGAAGATCTTGTCAAAAATAGTTACTGCTGTTATAATTACACAATAATAGGATTATGCTAGCCTTAAGTAAATATAAATTTATTTACTTGGAATCTAGTATTTTCTTGTGGCGATGTAGCCTATGCATTTTTGTGCATGGGCTTTTTCTGTTTTTAGGCATTAATAAAAGCAGACACATGACATTTCAGCAGCGATGTGATCGTTTTGTTCGATGTGTTAGCAGTCGAACATCCTTAGAACAATTATCGAAATAAGGAGTGAAAAAATTATGAAACCTATGGTATTATTCCAAGCTATTTACAATTCGAGATTCATGCAATATTTCACGAAAATCATTTCCTTTAATGCGACAATTAGGAAGAAAATTTTAGGCGGTTTTATAGTTGTTATTGCCTTAGTGGTGATGATGAGTACCTTTACATACTTTAAAGTGGACGAGCTTAATACCTCTTCGCAAGACATGATGAAAGAAAGCCTTTATCAAGTGGGACTTGTTGAGGAACTGGCCATTGACATAGCCAATGAATCCGTCGCAATGCGTGGTTTTATTTTTACTAACGCTCTTTTAGATGTAGCGGCTTTTGAGGAAGCACGCAAATATGGTGACGATAAAATTATAAAGCTGGACAAGGTGTTATCTTCTGAACAATCTCGTACTTTCTTAGAAACACTCAAAAAAGAAAAAGGAGCTTATGACGCCATCGCCATAAAAACAATCAATGCTAAACGCGCCGGCAATATGGAGCAGGTGGGAGTTAGCCTGAAACAGGCTGATCAACCTTACAATAATTCGATGACTGCCGCGAAATACCTTACTTTAGCGGTGAAAGAACATGTAAATTTAGAGGGAGAAAGCAATACTAAAAAATCTAGTCGAGTGCAAATGATGTTAGTCCTTGTTAGTCTTTTAGTTGGTGGCATTTCGGTTTTAATCAGTATCTATATTAGTCGTGGTATTTCAAGACCGACAGCGGTTATTGCTCGTGTGGCAGCGGAAATCGCGGATGGCAACCTAAGGTTAGATGATGTTGCAGTGAAATCTTCAGATGAAATCGGTCAACTGGGGGATTCTTTCAATAGAATGAAGACTAATTTACGGGGTTTGATTCAAAAAGTTTCTGTTTCAGCTGAGCAGGTGGCTGCATCTTCTCAGCATCTTACGGCTGGTGCTGACCTGTCGGCTCAGACTGCCAATCAGGTAGCGTGCTCGATTTCTGATGTTGCTCAAGGTGCGGAAATGCAGTTGGCGGCTGTAAAGGAGACAGCACAGATTGCACAACAGATGTCAGATGGCATCCAACAGATAGCCACTAACGCCAATAGCGTTGCCCTTGAATCGGCGCACGCCTCGGAAACAGCTATAGAGGGGGGCAAATCCATAGCCAAGGCTGTTCGTCAGATGGCCCAGATTAAACAAACTGTTAATTCGTCAGCTCAAGTAGTGAGCAAGCTAGGGGAGCATTCCAATGAAATTGGGCAAATTGTAGGTACGATATCCGGCATTGCTAGCCAAACGAATCTTTTAGCGTTAAATGCTGCTATAGAAGCTGCACGAGCAGGGGAAAATGGTCGTGGCTTTGCTGTAGTTGCCGATGAGGTGCGAAAACTAGCTGAACAATCTCAAGAAGCGGCTAAAAAAATTGCTCAATTGATTGGGGAGATCCAAGGAGACACTGATATGGCCGTTGTTGCGATGGTAGAGGGGAATAATGAAGTGAATGTGGGAACTGAGCTTGTGGCTACGGCAGGAAAAGCATTCCAAGATATCGTTGTTATTGTAATAGCAGTAACCGATCAAGTAAGCCAAATCTCTACTGCTATTCAGGGAATGGCTGGCGGGAGTCAGCAAATCGTGACCTCTGTACAAAAGATAGACGTCTTGAGTAGGAAAGCGTCTTGCGAAGCACAGACTGTGTCGGCAGCGACGCAAGAGCAGTCAGCGACCATGGAAGAAATCGCCTCATCCAGCCAAACACTAGCCAAAATGGCTTATGATCTTCAAGAAGTGGTTAGTCATTTTCGCTTTTAATAGAGGAGGATCCAAGAGGTATTCTTGACATTGTGGCAGTAATACGATAATATTAAACAGAGTTAACGCCGGTATAGCTCAGCTGGTAGAGCAACTCATTCGTAATGAGTAGGTCGTCCGTTCGACTCGGATTATCGGCTCCAGTGTAATCAAGGGTTCCCAGAGATGGGAGCCTTTTTATTATGTCAACTGTCCCTTATTTTGTCCCTTATTGCTTGAAAACGAATACAAATAAGCATAAATAAAAGCAAAAGCACAAGCTGTTTTTTAGCCTGTGCTTTTTTAATTTGTGCCTTTTCTGTGTTGGTTTGAATAAAAGATTCCATCATGTCAGCGGTTTGTTTTTCGGCAGACTTTACAAGATGGGAATACACTTTTTGAGTCGTGGTTGAATTAGCATGACCTAATTTCCCTGAAACTGTCCTTAAATCAACACCACCAGTGATTAAAAAAGTGGCGGTCATGTGTCGGAAACTTTGCGGTGAAATATGTGGTAGATCGTTTTTGATAGCGAATTTTCTTAACCATGTATTAAAAGAATCAGGGTGCATTGGTTTGCCGTTCCATGTGGTAAAGATGCGTTCGGTATCAATAATCTGCTCTTCTTTTGGAATATCTGGTCGCCATTTATCGCCAAGCTTTAAGCGGGTAACCGCCTGCTGAACCTTGTATTGTCTTAATAATTCCATAACTGATGAAGGGGCTGTAATGATTCGAGTACTTTCTTCTGTTTTAGTTGTATCCTGATATATGCCTTTATCGGGCAAATATTGTGATGTTTGATTAATATTGATAGTGCTTGCATTAAAGTCAATGTGTGACCATTCAAGGCCAAGTAATTCGCCACGTCTCATACCAGTTGATAATGCCAGCAAAATAAGTAAACGATATTTTAATTCTTCATCTTGTAAACATACAAGAAATTTACCAGTTGTTTCTTCGTCATATATTTCTTTATGGGTCTTTTTCATTTTAGGGGGTTCTACCTTGTCAGCAGGGTTATAAGCTATAAGTTGCCACTGTGTAGCCTTCGCTAAGATTGATTGTAATAATGCGTGATATTTACGGATAGTTGCAGGGGCTAATGTAGGGCTTTCTCGCTTATCTTGACGAATGCCAGGTTCAGCAAGATTATTATAAAAGCTTAGTAGATGCTTCACCTGGAGTTTCTCAGCCTCATACTGGGAGACTTTGCGCTCCCTTGAGTGCTTAATGTTTTGAGTCTTCATCTTCTGCAACTGTTCTTCAGTCATAGGGTCTCGATCAGAATCCCTCTTGGTTTTTTGATTTTCCTCCTTGTCAGCTACCACCACCATGAGTTTCCCAAAGAGTGGCAGGGCATGAGCATAGCTTTTCTTCAACATAGTATTTATTAGTCCCCTTTATTTTATATTGCTGAGTATGTTACCCAATCAATACCCAAAGTCACCCCTCAGGGACTCATTGCATAACACATTACCAGGCAATAGGTATTGCTACTCTTTGTTATGTCACAATGGCGAAGGTGTACTATTTATGTCACGATGAGGCCCTCAGAGGCTCTTTAAGACCTCCCTGATTTCAACTGATATTTTTATCTAACATCAAATAGACCTCAATAGGGACGAACTGTGGGTGTCTCAATATAATCGCAGGGGTGGACTTGATGGTTTAAGAGTTTCTAAAAGTCATAAAAAAATAACCCACCGATTGGTAGGCTATAAGAAAGTTGTTTATCTCAGCTTTTCAAACTTAAAGATCTTGTAATATAGATAGAATATCGAAAATAATACCCAATCAGCAAGATATGAGTAATACATATTCCACCATAAGTGATAAGTCATATGTCCAGTAATTATATGTATTTTTTCTATGATTACCGCTATGATCGTCCAAGCGAACCAATAGACAAACATTCTAACAAATGACCTATTCGACGGAAGGTATTGGATGAATAAATAAACTACGACTACATACATTCCCCACGTATTTATTAACTGAGGAATAGGAGAAACATTTCCATCGTATTTCCAAAGCGAACAATACGGAATAAGGATATCTGTCGTAGCTCCATAAAGACCAGCCATGAAACCAACAGGAAATAATTCACGCCAACGTTTTTTATCAGCGAAAAGAAACCATACAGTCCACTCTAACGCAAAACGAATGTACCAAAAATGCATGATTTCAGCCTCTCTTAGAGAGTTCGAGTATCTTTTTAACCACCCATCTCGTACCTAAGCACATGACGATATAAATGAAAAATGAATAGATATAATTCCACTTAAGCACTTGATAGAAGCCGAGTTTTGCAATTAAGGGTTCTGCGATAAAAGAGAATACTGTGGACATTGCAATTGTTGCCCACGAAAAACTCTTCCATGTCGGAAAATATTGATATATCATCATTTTGATAACAGGAATTGCTGTGTAATCGATTGAGGTAAGCCGAGGAAATAAGGGTATAACGTCTACAGGATAACGCCAGAAGGAAAGTTCAAAGCCAATTTCATCCAAGGTAATGTCGCCTATTATTATTATCGTTCCATACAACAGGATTTCACACAGTTTTTTCTTATCAACATATCTATACCAAACGAACCAGGGAACAATAAGCATTGCGAGTGGTACCCACCAACGCCATGTTCCTAAGCCTTCAGCCAACCAATGTTCCATCCTGGCTTTAGTCAATAAACGTACCATTTCCGCAAGTTCCGCATTGCTTGGATAAGAAGACATCTTGAATACCACCACCTTTTATAATTATATGCTGTGATAGTATGCCTATTTTCATATAGTTTATTAAATTTAGGTCTCTTCTCCAACATGTGGAACAATTAAGAAATCCTCTATGTGGCACAAATAAATGACCGTCTGATAAGTATACTTTGCATTGGAAATGATAGCTGACGGTGAAGTGGTAGCTAGTTATGATAATGGAAAGTTGATTTTGACTAGAACTGAAAAACTGATTGAACGATTAAACAATAAAAAAAGGGAGACTAAACTATGAACTGCAAATGTGGTGCTACAATTCCAGCCAAAGCAAAATTTTGTCCTGAATGTGGAACAACGGCACCAATCTCTGATACTAAAGTAGAAATACAGCCAATTAAGCAAGTGGCTCATATCCTCACAGTGCGAGAAGCTTCAGAGTTTTTAAAAATATCCAGCAGTAAGCTATACGAACTAATTAGCGCAAATGAAATTCCTTGGTTTCCTGTCGGCTCACATAAAAGATTTTTAACTCAAGAACTGTTGGATTGGGCTAAAAGCCGGACTAACTGTAATCAGATAGCGTAATCAAGGCTGTATAAATGGCTAGTCCTTGGATGGTCAATAGCAGAGTTTTTACAGATGCCAAAATAGAAAGCAAAGCAGACTAACCCTCTGCTACCTAAAAAGTGTACAAGCTGAAAGGAGAAAATTATGGACCCTAATAAACCAGAACAACCATTAACCCAAGAACGAAGAGACGAAATGATCACGTCAGTACATAGTCGTATAAGTGACCTATGCGTGAGGCGGTGAGTTAATGGGCGCCCTGCAAGAAATCTTCTCATGCAGTCGCTCAGGCGATGTAGTTTGCGCCAATGGCTATAACAGGATGGTTCCGCTTGATTTGTGGATCAGTAACGTAAACGCAACCAATTCCGGTAAGTCAGATCCAGTAACAACCATAGTTGCCAGTAAATCCGATGTCGACCAAATATTAAATGATTTGGGAGTGGTTCAGCGTGGTCGTAGAGGTCGTAAAGATGATATTGGTGCTGGTCATAGTGGGTGTGGCGGTAACGCTCGGAGAGTGGCTAGCAGTGGCGCAACGGTTCATAAACCGAAATCCAAAATAGGTTTACAGCCGAAAGATTTGAGGGTTGAGGATTTATTAGACCTGGCGGGTGGTGAAGTTAAATATCAAGAAATTATGGAGTTATATCACTTTGAAAGCGTGAGATATTTCAAGGAGATAATTAAACCTTTGGGTTATAGATTGCTCAGAGGTGAACTATGGGTGGTGTAGATAAAGACAATCCTGATAAGGTAGCTATCATAATTGATCATGTTGGTAATGTGTATAGGCACGGGCTCCCAGATGAGGAGAGGCAATGGACATTAGAGAGTAAGAAAAAGAAATCAGTACCGCGTGAAGTAATGCTGAAACAGTGTCCGAAATGTTTTGGTGCTCATAATCCATCACCGATATGTCCATATTGCCAGCACGTCTATGCAGTCGCAGTGCAGGAAGCGATTGAAGAAAAAGCAGGTGAATTGACCGAGATACTGGAGATTCAGAAGAAAGAGAAAAAGCAGGAAGTTGGCAGGGCTAGGAACGTGGTGTCGTTGGAGCAGATCGCAATGGCCCGCGGCTATAATCCCAATTGGGTCAAGAAAATGTGTGAGGTAAGAAATATACCGTTTGGTGGTGGGAGTGACGTGATGAATAATAAAATGAAAGAATTATTGCAAGGTAATAACAAACCAGCAGATGGTTATGATGTGAGTTCATTCGGGAAAGAGGTCTTTCCCGAATGAGAAAATTCCGTTTTAGGTAAAGTTATTACTGAGATTTAAGTAGTTAAGATATTTTGAAAAACCATCGGTAGTACAGACGTGAAATATATAGGCTAACAAAAACAGTTATCCAAGTATAATAACCTGTCCAGTTGATATATTTGATAACTTGTGTATTGCTTTCAAATAAAAGCTCCAAGCCAGTAATTAAAGAGCAGATAATAATGTAGTATTTGAACTTAGTCGAGTTACCTTTATTTTCAGGATAATATACGTTAAAGAAAGCTGAAATGATAGGATAGACTAAAAATTCAAAAGTGAAACTGGTTTTAGTTGCATTAGAAAAAAAACGTATAGGATATTCAATCAATCCTAAAGTGACAACTTCTAATCCTATTAGCCATGTAATAACTTGCATAAAAAGGAAAACAACATGGGCGTTGCGTCGTTTATCCCGGGGAATGAATAGATAAAAGCAAGCTATTGAAATAATCCATGCTAAAGTCAAGATTTTTTTTTCGAGAACCATAATACACATCCCACTCAAGAAAATTAGGAATTGCTTATATATATATACCCAAATTGTAACTAAATGATCAAAGATGTTTAATTTAAGAGCTTTAATAAATTATCAATTGTTATTAGAGCGTGAGAAAATAAAAAAGAGCCTTCTAAAAGAGAGCAAAGAATGGAGAGAAAAATAATTGAAATGGGGTAGAAGGTTATTATTGCCAATTATTCGGTAAATATACATGAGTGGTTGTGAAAACTAATTCAAATAGCGTGATTGGAGGTATTTGGAAATTGGCTAAACATGAACTATTCCTAACAGGAGTAGCAATATTCTTCATAGCATTACTGTTTAATTTTTTAGAGACCTGGTATTTCGGATGGAATTTAAGGCCACAGTCACCGGCTGAGATGATTGCTGATTATATAAGTAGCGCAGGGACGTTTACGGGGTTATTTACTGTATTATATTCGATAATTAGGGGGTGGTAAGTGGTGGACTTAAACGAAGCGATCCAACATGCAAAACAGGTCGCATGCAGTAACAGTGATTGTGCTAATGAGCATCAACAATTGGTGCAATGGTTGACTGAACTTCAGCAGTATCGTAATAATCCGCTTGCAAATATGAAACCATGTTGGAAATATGTCAGACAAAATAATATGGATCAACAATTAGCGCATATATCCAGTGAAATAAGTGAGGTGCGTGATTCGATTGGACTACATGACTTCGCTTTAGAAGTTTGGGATATATTCCAAGGGGCCTACACTGGAATGATTATTCTGCAGGCTAAATACGGTGTAGATATTACAGAATTAACTCAGGAAGGCATCGATAAGAATACTAACAGGCCTGGTGGATCGTATTATGAGTGATGTTAAAGATGAGGGCGGGAGTTAAGATTCGGGAAGCGGTGTATTTAATTATATCTATTCAACTAGTAATAATTCATAGACGATTATAGTTAATACCACCCATGGGAAAAAAAGTGAAGCATTAGATAACCAATTGATGATATTTATTAAATCCATTTAAAAACCTCCTTTGAAAAGAAAAATAGATTTTTATTATATCAATTTAATACATAATTGTAAATAACTTACAATTAAAAAAGATGGTGAGTAGATGATTCCAGCACTCTCAGAGCACGACATACAAAACCAAATTCGCATAGCAATATCTCATAGGTACCAGCTTCCGTTGTAACGTGGGCCAAGCGTATACAGGTGATAAAATTACCAAACAAAATGACGGGTCAATTAAAATAACAAATCCAAGGCCATTTAATACAGGATTGCCTAAGGGGTTTTCTGATTTACTCATTATTACACCAATTATTATTACGCCTGAAATGGTTGGCCAACAATTTGCCCGGGCAGGCTTCCTCGAGATTAAGACAAAAACTGGCAGACCAACCAAAGACCAGGTTAATTTTATTGAGCAGATGCAAAATTTAGGCGCTAAGGCAGGGATTGCCCGGAGCGTTGAGGATGTTATGAAGATACTAAAGGGGTGAATAACATAACTACTGATACGCAGATTGACTTATTTGCTCCACTGGAATCAGATAGATATTGGCAAGCGTTAAAACGGTATAAAGGCACAAGTAGTTTATACCGAGTAACTCAAAATAATAAACCAACTGTGGCAGATTTACTTAGCATTGGCGATATCATAACAACCAATTATAATACTGGTCCGTATCGTATTGTTAAAATTACGTTAGTTGAAACGCGACACCATCCACCATGTTACTCATTGCTAATGTCACTTCCTGACTGCAAAGATGCCCATTATTACATTATCCTGAATGATGGCCGAGCAATATTCTCACAGTTTGGCGAGGATGTTTACCTCTCTGACTTCGTAAACAATTGCATTGACCGCATAGCTACGGAGGTCAGTAAAATTGATATTGTATCTGTGGTGCAAAAGCCCGGCAGTATCCGTCAGCAAAATGATGATATTACCAGGCTTTTTAGATTTAAGCCAAATCCCCTGCAGACTACTAAAGATTTTCTATCAGAATTAAAAGGCAAAGTATATATATTGGCACATGACAAACTCATAGCCGTTAATAAATCAACAAATGAGGTAACTGTAATTTATGATGAGACGAGTTATGCTAATTTTAATATTAGGCTCCCTATATTAAAAATATCTAAGGCAAAAGCAAAGAAGTTGATCGGAGCTGAATAGTATGTCGCATATGCCAAGATAACCATGCCGCTGAAGCGGTTATTTGGTACTATAAAAGTGTAGTTGTTAGACATTGAGAAATCAGTGTTGAGCATTTGCACTTATTTTTTTACAATTAGGGAGTATTGGTCTGGCGAGCTGGTTATTTGGATTATTACATCCGACATAAAAACTGTCAGCCATCCCTTGTTGTAAGCATTCGATTAAGCAGGTTGAAACCATAACGGCTTTCGCGTAACGAACCAAAATGAATTGCAATAAGTGTAGATGGATACCATTACAAAATTCTATTCAGGAGGTTCGTAATGATCAGTGTTGGTATTGATGTATCGAAAGAAAAGAGCATGGTTTGTATTTTGCGACCGTACGGAGAAGTAATTGCATCTCCTTATGAAATCACACATACTGCAGATTCAATAATAGCGTTAATTGAACGTATTCGTTATTTGGGAAATGAAACTAGAGTTGTTATGGAGGCCACTGGAGCATATCACTTTCCTTTATTAAGTAGTTTAAAACAGTCTAATATTTTTGTGAGTGTTATTAACCCGCTGGTAATGAAAAAGTATGCTTCCGTAGCTATACGAAAAGGAAAAACAGATAAATTGGATTCTGTTAGGATAGCTAATTATGGGATAGATAATTGGTTTCATTTAAAGGATTTTCAGGTATTAGATGCTGCTTACGAGGAATTGAAAATTCTTGGGAGACAATATTCTCATTATGTCAAAATGAAAGTGGAAAGCAAAATTGCTCTTGGCAATATAATTGATCGAACGATGCCAGGCATAAAAAAATTACTTCCAGGTAACTCTGACAATCTAACTAAAGATAAATTATCTGATTTCATAAGGGAATATTGGCATTATGATAATATTACTAAGAAGACAGAGGCCAAGTTTGTCAGCAACTATTGTCAGTGGGCAAAAAAGAAGGGATACCATGCAAATGAAGCCAAGGCAAAAGCAATTTATGCGATGGCTAAAGCTGGTATCCCTACTTTATCTTCCAGTGCCGCATCGACCAAAATGTTAGTATTGGAATCTGTTAGAGTGCTGGGTGAAGTAAACCAGACCCTGCAAACAATTTTAGCACAAATGCAGATGATAGCAACTAACATGGATGAATATGAAGTGGTTCGCTCAATGCCAGGTGTAGGTGATGTGCTTGCTCCGAGATTGATAGCCGAAATTGGAAACGTTAAAAGATTTCATAGCGGGAGCGCATTGATAGCTTACGCAGGCCTTGATTCCCCGCCTTATGAATCAGGAAATTTTAGTGGAAGTAAGCGCAAGATTTCAAAAAGAGGATCGTCCTTATTGAGAAAAACAGGGTATGAAGTAATGAAATGCTTAAAAACCGTTAAGCCTTCAAATGATGCGGCTGTGTATCAATATATTATAAAAAAGGAATCAGAAGGAAAACCAAAAAAAGTAGCAAAAATTGCGGGGTTAAACAAATTTCTTAGAATTTATTATGCCCGAGTAATGGAGGTGTATCAAAACTAACTAATCAAAATAATACCATTTTTTGTAAGACTGATTTAACAAATAGATTGGTCTATTTGTTATGCAAAAAAACATAATATAAATTTTTATAAAATCTGCAAAAAATAGATTGATTTTTCTTAGCAGGTTTTTATGCAGATTTACGGGAAGAGGTGATGAGGTGGCGGGAGAAAAAATAGTAAGCGAAAAGACACTAGCTGAATTATTTGACCTAATACGACAAAATACAGAAGCTATCCATGCAGTAGATAAAAACGTAGTCGTATTGCATACCAAAATCGAAGAAAAGGACAAGGTATGCCAAAAGCATGATGATGTAGAAATTACTCAAAATTCTCGTTTAACTTCATTGGAATTATGGCGAGCGGGCCAATCTGGTATATGGGTTATGGTGTGGAGAATTACGCCATTAGCAATATCGAGTGCAGCTGTTTATGCAGCTTTGCACAAATAAATCACAATAACATAAATTAATACTAGGAGGAATTCATTATGAAAATTTGTATTAATCCCGGGCATGCGCCGAATGGTAATCCTGATCCTGGTGCAGTAAATAGTCAAACTGGCCTGAGAGAGTCAGATGTTGTTATTATCATAGGCAATCTAGTATCTAAGTATTTGCAAGCGGTCGGTTATCAAACCGTAGTAGTCCAAAATGATGATCTACAAACTATTTGCGATACTAGTAATAACTTCAATGCAGATCTATTTGTCTCAATTCATTGCAATTCTGCTGGTAGTTCAGAAGCAAAAGGTACTGAAACATGGTTTTGTTATAGCTCTGAAGAGGGTGAAAAACTGGCTAATTGTATCGATAATCAGATTGTGAAATCATTAAAGGAAATTGACAGGGGCGCCAAGGATGCTAAGCCTCATGTAAACGGTCTGTATGTATTGACTAGTACTGACGCAGTGGCCGTGCTGGTAGAAACCGCATTCATTAGCAATGTGGATGATGAAAAAGTTTTGGCTAGTACTAAAGGTAAAGACGATTTTGCCCGGGCAATTGCAAGAGGAATTACTGATTATGCCGCGGGTATCTAACCTAGTTAAAAACAAACTCACAAAAATCGTATCCAACGTAGAAAAAAACCACCTAAAAAACTTCCCTAGCGATATAAAACTCGCTGGAGACGTTGCAGGTGGTTTTTATTCTGCCATTCAGAAGTTGAAGGAGGAAAAAAGATGCCCAAAGTAATATTAATTTTTGTCGGCGGTTATTCCAAAATTGATAATTTAATAGAAGGTGTTTCAGGCGGCGTAGAGGATAATATATCTCACGCCGCTATGTTATTGCTAGGATCGACTTTGGAATCAACAGGGGAAAAAGAAGAGCACGATTTATATCCCGGTGTATGGCCGCATAGCCCAACTAAATATATCGGTAATCCCAATGCTAAATTTATTGAGGTTGAAGTGCCGAATTTAGTGGCTGGGGAAGAAAAGGCTAGACAACTGATTGGAACATTGTATGGCTATTCATCCTGTGTGAAAACTGGCGTTTATGAGATATTTGGTGTAAAAATACCAGACGGAATCCCGTTTATGGATTGTAGCCAAATGGATGTCGAGGTTTTGCGAGTCATGGGATTAAACATATTGCCAGATACTCCGGCTAGTTGCATTGCTCCAGCACCGTTATATAAATCGATCATGGAGGATTGGGGCGGTAAAGATGTTACTTCCCAATACCGTTAATTTAAGGAGGTGATTTGATGGACAAGACATTATTAACCAACTATGCTAACGCTATCCGTGCACGACCTGCAATAGCATTACTGCCAACAGGCCCACGCGAACATGCCCAGCAATATGAAAGGCTTGCATTAGACGACATACGCATTCAGATGGGCAATCCAAATTTAACTGAGCAACAAATACTAGATATGATCAAACCAACTCTGGCCGATATCGTAATGCAAGAGCTACCGATTATTATAGATTACGCATTGACAGCAATAAAAAAGCATTATCCGACAGCAACAATAGCAAGCGTGTTGTCGGCAGGGATCAGCTACCTAATATCAACAATACAAAAATAAAAAATGAAAAGGTGGAATATCAAATGACAATTCAAACTTCAACAACTTTAAAAAATGCAGGGACAAATATCTTAATGCAATTGGTGGCATATTTACTCAGCAAGGCCGCAGGGGTTACAACTGATACTACGACGATTGCACAATAATGTATATTTAATCATTAAAAGAGAAGTACCTTGCATAAAAGCATCAAGGTACTTCTCTTTTTTTTGTATAAAACGCCAACACGAATAGCCCAGTAGGGGACAAGTTCCTGCTAGGCCGGTTCCATGAGCGACAACAATCTCCGAACACGCTCCTATTCGTGTTTTGCTCCATGTACGAATGTCTAACTTTTCACCATATCGCGTTATTATTATTGCCCATGTTTTAAAGCTTGATGCATCTGTCTTTAAACCGTCCCAGGGATGGTACCGCAACATAATAAAAGTTATCCACAAATTCAAGGCCCCTATCAGGTCATTGCGACTTGGTAGGGGATTTTTTTATGTAATTTTTAACATAAAATTACCATTTTTGCTATAATAAAAAAAGGAAGTTCTCATTTGTTGGCGAAATAGTGAGATAAAAGGAATATATTGTATTTCGAGGAAGGGGGGAATAGGAATTGCAAAAAGAAATGTCAAATTGGTTAGCAGTATATTTGCTACTTGTTTTAATAATAACAGGAGGTTTCGTCATTATGATCAACAGACCTGTAACGATGCCGACCATCACTAACAAATTTCCTGAAAAACCTATTACTATGATTGTACCGTTTAGTGCTGGGGGAGGCACAGATCTTATAGCTCGGGCAATGGAAAAAGTATCAGTTAAATATTTAGGACAAGCATTAGTGGTTGTCAACAAACCAGGCGGAACTGGTACTGCCGGCTGGAATGAACTTGTCAGTAGCAGTCCTGATGGTTATACCGTTGGCATGACTGTAACCGACTTAATATTACAACCTTCTTATGGGTCTACTAAATATTATTATCTAACGGCCCTTGAACCACTTGTGCAAATTTCATCTTCACCAAGTGTAATGATAGTCAACGCCGACCAACCATGGCAGAACGTTTATGAATTAATCGAATATGCGAAGCAACATCCGGGACAACTAAAATTTGGCCATGCAGGTATAGGCTCGTTACCACATATTATTGGTGAAGATTTTGGGAAAGTTGCGAATATTAAAATTGAACAAGTTCCTTTTCGCGGTTCTAGTGAAGCAACAGCCGCTTTGTTAGGTAAACATATTCAAATTGCCTTTATGAATCCAATATCAGTTAAAGAGCAAATTAAAAATGGTACTGTAAGAGCACTTGCAGTATCGTCAGAAAAGAGACTTTCTGACCCTGCCTTAGTAGGAATACCAACATTTAAAGAACAAGGGATTGATGTTGTTTTTAGTTATTGGTATGGAGTGGCGGCTCCTAAAGGCTTATCGCCAGAAGTCAAAACAAAACTAGCCGGGGGATTTAAGGCGATGATCTCTGATCCAGAATTTAGAAACAACATGGATGTCCTCGGAGTGGAAGTTGAATATTTAGGGCCTAAAGAAGCCCAAGAAAAATGGCGAGATGATAACGAAAAATTAACTAAAATCATACAAGAAACTGGAATTTTAGATTTAATTAAAGGACAGAAAAATTAAATTAGCTTAGAAGGGAATGTGCCGTCTTGCCTTGATTGGTAGGATGGCTTTTTTTTTCTGCCTAAATAAATTAACCACCCGCCAAACTGGTAACACTATACCAAAGGCGGGTGGTTATTGTGTTAGGGGCAATTATATTATGGATATGTTTATTGGCGGTAGCTGTAGGTATGGTAGTTTATGGTGTGTGGCGGTTGATTTATGTGTTGGTTAAATAATCTCGTTAAAGAGGAGGAATAAAAAATCATAAGTTGAGAACCATAACTAATAGTATTTTATTTCTTTGGGAGGACAAAAAATGGCATATGAAACTGCAAGGCTACTGACGTACCAATCCTATCAACAATGGATATCCACTGAACTATTTTCCTTCGGCTGGTTCTTTATGATTGGTGTGATTGCCGCGGTCTATGCTATTTGGCTGAAGGTAGTTGATAAAAGTAGAATACAAAGTATCTTATTGTTAGGGTCGTTATCGGCTGTAGGATTAATTATAGCGGATATGGTTTTGATGGGTTATTTTGGAGTGGCGGAGTATAAAATAAGTCTATTCCCCGTGGAGCCTCCCATATTCATCGTAAGTATTACTGAAGCACCGATATTATATATGTTAGCTTTACAATATACTTCTTCGTGGAAGGCTTATTTGTTGTGGGCTGGTATAGGGACAGCAGTTTTAGCTTTTGGGATACTTCCATTATATTCTCTACTCGGTATTTTTCAACTTCATCACTGGAATTACCTCTACCATTTTCTTTTGATGTTCACAGATGGAGTAATAGCCAGGGCGTTACTTCTTTGGCTAATTAACATGGAGCAAGGTCAGCCTGTTTCGAGTCGCGCATCTTCAATGTTTTCAGGACTACAGCCAGTGGCTGCAAAACCGCTCGATAAAGATAAGGAAGATACAATAGATAATGATGATTAATAGTTTGGCGATATTAAGTCACCTCTATTGTGGTTGGTTTTGGCAGTGTGTTAGACAGATATCGAATAAATAAGCATAAAATTACACAAGATGGATATAACTTCCATATAAGTGATTTATTGTGATTGAGTGGATGATGGCTTATCAAGCTTTCCAGTTATGTGTCGTATTGCTGGCAGTGTCAGTTGGTATGGTAGTTTATGCGGTTGGTAAATTAATTTTTGTTTGGATTATGTGGTAGACTGTTCCCCAGCAGTGGTCCCGCAGAGCAGGAAAAATTCCGTACTGGGTTAATCTGGTATGGTTTTTTTATGCCCCAATAGAGGAAAATGTCGAAAAATGTTGAATTATTAAATTAAAACAAGATAAGAGAGGATAATATATATATATATGCAAAACGAAGGTAAAACTCAAACAAATGAAGAAATTTTAGCTGCGTTTGAATTAGTTCTTCCGTATCTCAATAGAATCGTGCGCGAAGATATGGCCGTTGGCCTGACAGATTTAAATGAATATGTGGGATATCATAGAGCGAAAACATTTGAACTAAATTTGCCTAATGGAACACCAATTAAAGGAATACGCACAATTGTAGACTGTATTCGTACCAATAAAGAGACTTATGATGATGTTCCGATTGAAGTGTATGGAATACCAATAAAAACAATATTTACACCGATTTATGGCGTGAATAAAGAAATTATTGGAACTCTAAGTTCTGGTATTAATTTAAAGAGCAGTCTTGAGTTAGTTGCTAATGTTGAAGCCCTGGCTTCTGGGACGAAACAAGTAGCGGAAAGTGTTGGTCAGGTAGCCGATAGTGCCAGTGAACTTGCAGGTGCTGGGCAACAGGCTATAACAGTCGCTCAGGATTTGATGGAAAAAAATAAGCATACAGCACAAATTCTAGAATTTATTAAAAATATAGCAGCACAAACCAATCTATTAGGTTTAAATGCCGCCATTGAGGCAGCGCGTGCTGGTGAGCATGGTAGAGGATTTGCTGTAGTTGCACAAGAAGTAAGAAAGCTCGCCGAGCAATCACAAGAAGCGGTTAAACAAATACAGGGTACCTTACGCGAAGTGACTCAAGCTATTTTCGAAATTAACAAATCAATAGAAACAACTGGCGCTATTAGTCAAGAGCAAGCAGCAACGACCCAGGAAATATCCTCTAACTTAGAGTTTATTAATAATAATGCAAAGAAATTGCAGGATTATGTAGAACGGTATAAATAATTGATTGCGGCTATTAATACATCTTTAGTAATTTGTTAAAACGCAGCCTTTGATGGGCCATTTATTTTTTTAATAAAAATACACCCAGCATTACGCCAGGTGCATATACGGAATTTATTTAGCTGCCTTCGGGTGGCTATTTTTTTATCTCGGGATTATCTGATCTGCCAACGAGGTAATCAAGACTGACTTGGAAGTAGTCGGCTAGGGCGGTGAGGCCGTGGAATGAAGGATATGACTGGTCAGCTTCGTAAAACTGATATTGGCGAGAAGAAATTTCTAAAAGCAAAGCCATTTCTGCTTGCGTTTTATTTGATTTTTTACGTAATTCTTTTAAACGCTGATTAAATGTAGGCATATCAAATACCTCCTAAAAAACATATTGACACGAAATTATATTTCGTGTATTATAAACATATTGATACGAAATGAAATTTCGTAAACGTGAAAGGAGAGTGGTGATCATGAGAAAAACTTTAAAATCAAGTCGCGAGAACCTGAGTCTAACCCAGCAGTTTGTAGCTGAAAAAGTTAATATCGGGTTACGCATGTACCAATATATCGAAGCTGGGACATCGTATGGTTCAGGTCAAGTCAGGGATAAGTTAGTGAAATTATTTAATGTCCCGGCAGAGACACTGTTAGGCGTAACAGATGATGTTAAAGAAACAATCAAGAAACATGGTAGGCATAGCTATCCCATCATCCGCACAGACGCGAATAACAGACGATAACGTTTAGCTCATTAAGATGCCATTGTCCGCCACAGTGACGCCACAATGGTTGCCACAATCGTTGATACAAGTATAACAAGTATAGTAAAGCTAATCAATACCAAAGAATGAATCCAAAGAATAGATCCAAAGAATGAATCTAAGGGAGGTAAGCAACATGCAAGCATACAATCCCAACGAACACTACAAAGACTACATCCCAGCAACGACAAAAACCAGCCAACAGCTCGTAACTGTTAACTGGTCAGGACTCGGGGATATTCTCATTGGACTCACAGCAATATTAATGTTGGTGCTCACTGCTGGAATTTGTTAATAGCAGTATACCATATGTGTATTAATTTGGCTAAATTTATTAGGGAGATGTTAGCGATGGCTAAATATGAATGGTCAGGCGGAATTAACGACAATGTACTGCTGGAGGTCATAGCCTGTAGAGGTGGAATGACAGATCAACCTAATGGTCTAATTATTAAGCGTAATGATAATCCTGGTGCATCTTTTATTACAATCGATGCCAATGAAAGATTTATGGTAAATTTGCTAATTGATGGTGTGAGCGTTGCTGGATTATCGGGTAAAGAAGTCGTTAAGCGTGCATGGGAAATTAAATAAAGACCTAACAACCTACGCCGGGCTGTTAGGTCAAACAACAGGAGGTCAACCACTTACATTGTAATCCTTAGTACCACCTGCTGTCAATAAATGGTTGGAGGTGTAATCATGGTAAAATTCACAATTGATAAAAACAAAGAAAATCCATATGTAATGCTGAATAAAACACCTCTATCTGATGATCGCATATCTTGGAGAGCCAAAGGCATCTGGGCATACTTATTGTCCAAGCCCGACAATTGGACTGTTAGGGAAAAAGACCTTATGAATAAATCTACTGAGGGTAGGGATGCTGTCAGGGGCGCTATAAAAGAATTAGTTGATCATGGTTACATACTTAAAATTGAATTGCGAGAAAAAGGTAAATATATTGGCGTTGAGTATTCGGTATTTGAATCTCCTATAGAAGTGGAGAAAAGGCCCACGCCTACTGGTGGTGAACCGTCGCCTGAAAAGCCGTCAATGGTTGAAAAAACTCCATCTGCCATACCGTTGCCTAGAAAACCGTTGACGGTTAAACCGACGACGGCAAACCCACCACATAGTAATACTAACGTTACTAATAAACCAATTAATAATAAAAGAACAACAACAAGTAAGGCCGCCATTGTAATGCCGACTGTTGTTGCTCCTATTTTAAATTTACCGAAAGGGATAAAACCGTCATTGATTAAAAAACTGACCGCCACGCATGGGGCCGAGCCAGTCACCAAGCAACTTAAAAATCTAATCGCAGAGCAAGGTAAGCGTACTGTTAAAAATCCAGCAGGTTGGTTAACTGTGGCTATCAGTGAGGAGTTTGAAAGTAGAACTGAGGTGGATTTATTCACAGTGCAGGAAAATAAGGAGCTGGAGACTCGGTTGGTGGAAAAATTAAATACTGACAGTAATGCGGTTAGTGAGTTGGGCGATCAGGATTTTAAAGCTATGCTGGGGCAGAGGCCATGGATTTTGGGTATGTTGGCTGGGGCGGGTGGGTGAAAATATAGTTAGCGTGATGGCTGGGGAATAATAGACATTATAGTGAGAGAAACTATTTTTGAAGAGTATTATTTTTATCACTGTTATTATATGAAGGAAGTTTATTTTTCTGCTTTTCTACAAGCCTGATTGCAATTTTGGCTAGGAGTGTTAAAATCCTTCGCTCACGGTCTGTCATGATCTATTTGGGACTTTTATAAATTCTTCGATTGCCCATCCAGGGATTAACCACTTCACTCCCGCTTTAATTGCCTTTAGTTGCCCTGAATTAATTAGATCCATTAAAGTATTGCGCCCTAGTTTCAATACCTTACAAGTTTCTTTTATTGTGTTGACGGTCTGCCAAGGATCTTCTTTTACTTTAACTTCTTCAACCAGTGGGATAAGTTGTCCTAATTCATCAGCTACGTATTTCTCACCGTTTAAGGCAAATATTTGTTTTGATTGTACCGCATTCTTAACTATAGCTATCATCACCTCTTTTTCCTAATTATGGTATTTATAGTATGTGCTGGGGATGAGGGAATTATACTTCATATAGTCTGTTATTTGTAAATTATGGGTATAATAGATGTAAGATAGTGGGGTGATTTAATGGATCAACCTATTTTACTAATTAACAATCTACCTGAAATACTCACAGCCCAATATATTGCAAATTACTTAGGTATATCGAGGCGGAGAGTGTACGAACTATTTCAGCTCAACCCCGCTTTTGGTGGAATCCCAAATTTCGATATTGGCTTTTCTAAACGGGCTGAGAAAAAAGATTTTTTATCTTGGATCGAGGCGAGAAAGAGAGAAAAGGCTGATAAAGTAGGTGAAAGCAATGTCCAATAAAATAACAATCAAGCAAGCATCAGAAATAATGGGTAAGTGTCAGCAATTTATAAGGGTAGGGTTACAACGTGGACTGCTACCATTTGGAACAGCAGTAAAGTTGCATAGTCGATGGAATTATTATATATCTCCAAAGTTGTTTTATGAGTATGTAGGTGAAAAGTTCGATGAACAAAACGAATTATAGACTCACCTTGCTAATCTATAAGAAAGATAAATGTTTTGCGCATAGTTCGACTCTCCTCGCCTCCACCATTCAAATCCGGATTTTTATAAAGACTGTTGTGTGACTGGAAGGATAAAAAGGCCATTTGGCCACGTTATGCTTCCATTTTAGTTTGGCTATTTTATGCTTCCTTTAAAGTGTTAAAGAAAATGATATACGAAGTCCTTAAACCAAGCGTAAGTTTGCCTAATGGCAGACTTACGCTTGATTTATTATGTTTTGATAAACTACGCCCTTTACACATTAGAAAAGCTCTTCTTTTGATAGAATGAGAAATATTTCGCCAGCCAATCACAAATCAAAAATAAAACAAATGGATGAAAGTAGTTTGTTTATCACTTTCTAAGGTTCTAAGTAAGAACGACTAAGGCATCTGCCTACGTCTGAGGACTTGGCACAAGCCAAATTTTTTTCTTATAAATATTCAATGGAACATTTGACGCCAGGATCTTTTTCAAGTTCACTTAACAGATGAAATATTGTAATATCTTTTTGCTTAACCTCGACCATCGCATCCAAATCCCTATTGAATTCTTTAGCAGTTTTGAGAAAGGGGAGAAAGTCTTCTACCGCTACAAGATCAGCATGGCTACGGAAATCTGGGACTGGAAACGTGAATTTTGGGCACGTGATTGCCCCAGATGTTAACGATACCAGGCAATAGGTAAGTTAAATCTTTCCCATTATTGTGTCACATATGATGATGGATATCAAGTGCCATTGGAAAATTAAGTAGCTGACAAAGGGTTAAAACATCCATTGCACTACAGCTTTTATTATCATTATCGAGCATTAGGCGTATATCTTCAGGTAGTTGGCTAAAAGTATCAATAAGCTGAGCGACAGAAGAAGGTTTTTTGTTAGGCGATGAAAAATGATGAATTTATAACAGACTCTAATAAAATAAATACTGTATATTATAGGTGTTTTTTTTCACTTATAGTATGCAGTAGTTTATTATTCGACTTTATCTTAAGAAAATAAACAATAAATTACTCATAAAAAGTCAATATTATGATTATCTTGTAAATTGACTTTTTTCAGTATAACTAACATAATAAACTAAAATACTGGTAAAAAATACATGACAGTGTTTTGAAAGTAAAAAGAGGTATAAAAATGACTATATTGGGAGTTTCTGGTGTGAATTTTTATAGAGTCATAGATACCCTATCATTCCCTAGAATATTAAGCTGAGAGGCCCATAATTTTATTGGAAAATTCAACCTCAAAAAAGACAGATTGAATTTCTTCAACCTGTTCCTTATAATCCTATGCATTATTTCAATCCCAAAAATTGTTTCCTCAGCCGTTTCAAAACGATCAAATCCAAGCATTGGTTTGACTTTTTGCTTAATAAACCAATGGTTTTATTCAATCATATTGTTTAAGTATTTTGCTTTGCGGAGCATTGTTTTGCTTGAAAGGGCTCTATCAGATCTCATTTCATGAATAGCAACGACCCTTGCAGCCTACTTGTCAGTTGTTACTATTCTTGGTTGCTGATTATGTGTGGCTTGTAAAACTTTTTTAAAGAACTTCTTCGTGGCATCTTTATCGCGATGTTCAGACACAAAAAAGTCTATGGTATTTTTTTCAGGATTAACTATTCTATATAAATATGCATTTTTATTCTCAATTTTAAGATATATTTCATCCATTCTCCAGGAATCATTTGTTGGCTTAAGGAGCTTTCTTATTTGTCATCAATTATTAGTAAATATTGGCGAATCCATCTCATAATTGTTGTATGGTTTAGCTCAATCCTCTTTCTTCCATTATCTCCACAAGAATTCTGTAACTGAGTAGATGCTTAAGGTACCAGCGAACGCACAAATTTATAATTTCTGACTCAAAATGTTTCCATTTAATAAATCCTGTGACATTCTCTTTACCTCGATTTTTAAGTTTGTAGGAAGATTATAGCATGGCTTTATTTTTGCACCAGAACCCTCATTTATTAGGAGGGGATATCATATTGAAAAAAGGATCTGTCAGAACCAAATTGATACTGGGAATTTTATTAGCCTGCATATTACCTTTTATCATTGGCGGGTTGTATATCGGGAGGATAATTACTGATCAGGTAAATAATGACTTCAAAAATTATTCCCACGAAGTAACAGGCAACATAAATGCTAGGATTTATGAAGGATGTATTAATCCGGCTTATAAAGCTATATCGTTATTAGCGTTGGATGATAGAACTTTGGAATTAGCCAATATTTTAGGAGATCGCCAAATATCAAGGCCAGAAATGATTGATGCTGTTTTTCAACACCACCTTGCTAACTATGCAAATATTAACTATCCCAACATATCGTCTCGTATGCTGGGAATTGTATTAGGAACAGAGCAAGGGGGATATATTGAATATCCTAGTTTTTTTACAGAGCCGGGATATGACCCAAGAGCACGGTCATGGTATCAAGAAGCTTTAAAGCATCAAGGTAAAGCATGTTTAATCGATCCCTATATAATGCAAACAACAGGTGAAATGGCTGTAACAGTTGTCCGCACCGTTGAGCACAATGGCAAAACAGTTGGCGTTGTAGGAGTAGGCTGGAATATGCAGGAATTGCAAAAAGAAGTAGAGGAGCTCAAAATTGGTCTAAGCGGCTATATAATCATACTTAATCAAAATAATAAAATAATTATTTGCCCTACGCACAGTGAATGGTTAATGAAAACCCCCCAGGAAATAAATCTTCCTGAGTTAATGAATTTAGCAGATGATGGTGGAATGCAACAGGTTACTATTGATGGTAAAAATCAATTAATACACGTCAATAAGTCCGAAGCGTCAGGTTGGAAGATAATTGCCGTTATTGATGCGTCAGAATTGCAGGGGAGAGTCCGTGAAATTTTGAGACCAATCTTTATTGTATATTTTGTAACGTTAACCTTAATTTTAAGCTCAATCTTCATTGTAGCCAAAAGATACGTTATACAGCCGATAAGTGCACTAACGGAGAAAGCGGCAGCCATTGCCGGGGGAGACTTAGGCGCAATGGTAGTTATTAATCGGAGTGATGAATTTGGCATACTAGCTGCGACCTTTAATGAAATGGCAAGTAAATTAAAGGAAAATTTTAATAAAATCCGTGAACAAAACGAAATATTATCTAAACGTGAAAAAGAGTTTCAAACGTTAGTTGAAAATGCTCAGGATATTATCTTACGGGTGAGTGAAAGCCTGACTATAATTTATATAAATCCGACATTTGAATCATATACATCCGTACCTGTTAGCGAATTATTTGGACAAAAACTTGACGTGCTCAAGATGCCAGAATGTTTTCTCAATGTAGTCGAGGATGCCTTTAGTAAGGATGGTGTAATGTGTAATAATAGTTTAATTGAATTTGAAATTACGACAACCGGGGGAGAAACCTTAAATATGCAAGCCCATATTATTCCTGAATTTTACGCCAATAAAAACATTGAAACCGTTTTAGCGATTATCCGAAATATTACCCAACGAAAACACATGGAAAAACAGCTTGCTCGATTGGATAGACTGAACCTTATAGGGGAAATGGCTGCCGGTATTGCTCACGAAGTACGAAATCCGATGACAACTGTCCGGGGTTTTTTACAAATGATTTTTAAAAAGGAAGTCGATTCTCCGTATAGGTCCTTTTATAGCCTTATGATTGAGGAATTAGATCGTGCCAATGGAATTATAACAGAGTTTTTGTCTTTGGCAAAAACTAAGACAGTGAATCGTAGCTATTCTAATCTAAATGATATTATTAAAGCTATTGAGCCGCTCATCCAGGTCGATGCAACGGTAAACAATAAAATTATAACTCTGGAATTAGTAGAAATCCCCCTGTTGCTTCTTGATGATAAAGAAATTCGCCAGCTTATTATAAACATGGTACGAAATGGCCTCGAAGCAATGCAAGAAAAGGGTGCTGTAAAGATCAGAACATACTACGAAGAAAATACGGTAGTCTTAGCAATCAAAGATCAAGGCAACGGCATTAAAGCAGAAATATTAGAAAACATCGGTATTCCATTTCAAACAACTAAAGAAACTGGTACCGGGCTGGGCTTAGCGGTTTGTTATAGTATTGCGGCCAGACATAACGCTAAAATCAGTGTAGAAACTGGAACTAACGGAACTGAGTTTTTTATTCGGTTTGACTGTGATCAATGACAATAAGCCAAGAGTGTAACAGCTTATAAGGGTTAATTAATGAAAGGCTATAGTTAGAACGTTAAAGGTAGGTGCATGAGTTATGCCGAATCTAAAAGAGGCTGATGCAAAATTTGAATATACGCTCAAATTCTTAAATGAACATGATCTTAACCAGATCCTATACCTACAAGATCTTGTAGGGAAAAAACTATCTGATCCAACGACTTATTATATGGAACCAGAGCAATTTTTCCGCCAACAACTAGTTGTGGAAAAAAGCGCAGTGGGCGTATTTCAAAAGGAAAAATTAGTCGGTTTTCATATGGCTTCATTTCCAGGTTTGAGTGAAGACAACCTCGGTATGGATGTTGGCCTTACACAAGAAGAACTTTTGCAGGTTGCCCAAATGGGACCAACTGCTGTGCATCCAGATCACAGGAGGAAGAATCTTTTACAGATGATTCATGAAAAACATCTGAGAGTGGTTAAGGGGATGGGATATGAGCACATTTGTCTTACAATTTCCCCCAGTAACTATCCTTCCATAAGAGCCACTATGCATCAAGGCTTTGTCATTAAACGGCTGAAACTGAAATTTAACAACTTACTTCGCTATGTATTACATTTGGATGTGAAAAATCAACCCAAACAACCACATTATAGTATACGAGTCACCAATACAGATATTGAATTACAAAAATTTATTATCAGCTTGGGTTTCTACGGATATGATATTTTGGAAACGCCGCATGGCTATGATGTTGTTTTTGGCTGCGACCTACCAGAACAAGAACTTAAATGAGTGGAATGTAGAAAGTGGGGTGAATCATTTTGAAGACTTGCGGGATTATTGGTGGTATGGGGCCAGAGGCCACCGCATTATTTTACATGAAACTTATCAAAAAGTTTCAAAATACCAAAGGATATCCCCGTGTGCTGATTTATAGTGTCCCCGAGCCGTTTCAAATTGCGGATAGTTTGCTGAAATTTAACCAAGATGGTCATATATTGAAAAAACTAATTATCCATGGAATAAAAACGGTGCAGAAGAGTGTCGATTTTTGCGTAATTCCTTGTAATACAGCGCACATTTTTATAGATTCAATACGTAGAATTTCAAAAGTTCCAGTTCTTAGTATTGTGGAGGAGACTTGTAGACATCTCATGATATGCAATATTAAACGAGTTGGGATTCTGGCTACAACTGCAACAATAGAGGCTGGATTATATCAAAGATTCTTTTATGAAAATAATATTATACCGATTTTGCCAAATAAAAGTCAACAAGTGGCAATAGCAGAAATAATTGTTAGAATTGTAATGGGCAAAATAATTGAAAAAGATAAAGTGACATTGCTTGATGTTATTGGAAGTCTAAATAAGATAGGCGCAGAATGTATAATATTAGCCTGTACAGATCTACCTATCTTGATTTCCCAACGTGATACTAGTTTCGCTCTTATTGATACGCTAGATATATTAGCAGAGGCTGCTATGCAATCAATAATGGGTAATTCTAGCCCATTACTTATGCAATTAATATCAAATGATACCAATCTCATAAGCTCGTAAATAATTTGGAGCTTTTCTAATAATTGCAAAAAATATTTGACATTTGCAGAATTTCGCCGTAATTGCAATGGGTGGACTTTTATCCGTTACATCGTCGATGTGGGTGATTAAAATGGAGCCATTCGCTTAAGCCGGAGTTTGAAGAAAAACAACATGGGCCAGACGGTGGTATTCACTCATTGAAAGCAATCTGCTAATTGTTTGACCTATCGCTACTGTCTTCCCAGTCCGGAAACTAGATTTTCTCTATATTTGCGAATTAGTAGTACCTCCCAGGGAGCTTACCTAATATCTTTTATTTTCTATATTATAGGAGTGCAGTCAACAAAACCGACAAAAACACGTTTTAAGAACAAAAAAATAGAAGTCTCATAAGCAAGCTGTTTATAAGTAATTTTCAGTTCAAAAAGTACTACTAAAATCAAAGTACCAAAACAATTGCAATATAACCTTGATTTTGGATATTATTGGATTATAATCGGTAATAATCTCAAATTACCCCCATTTATTGCCTTAGCGTGGGTTTTGTCGGAAGGGTTGGCGATACCCCTGAACAACAGTTATAACATGGATGTTGCTCATAACTAAATCATCATTGCCTTTCTTCTGTGTTGTTCGATAGAAGTTGTACATACGATTCGGTACGGCTCGCCTGCACCAAAATTTGTAAATGATTATAACGCCGCTTGTAACTGGAAGGATAAAATGGCCAATTGGCCACGTTATGCTTCTTTTTTGTTTTGGTCATTTCATCTTTCTTTTAAAGTGGTAAAGGAAGTGCTATAGATTTTAAGCCCTGGCTGTAAACACTGAGGCTTTTTCACTGCTGTAAATTTGCCATATTTTGTTGTCTATTGTCATAATTTTGTCACATTGTCATGGTATAATTTAGATACTGAAAGAACGTGGTGATGAAATGAAGTTGATCTAAAAAATATCAAATCGATTCTAGTACACATATATACATACAAACTAACTTAAGTTATTGAAGTATTAACATGACGACTGTCATCACTACGGCTAACATTATAACGGTAAAATCAAGAAAATACACAGGACTAACGGACAATGAATCTAAAAATAAGTAAAAGGGGCGTTCTATTATGAAAAAAATAATAAAGAAAGCAATTGTCTACTCGCTATTGGTTGGTGTTGCACAGTTTGGCTAAACGCATCTATAATAGAGGCTTCGCCAAGAAGTGATTGGCAACAACAACAAAATGATCGGCACTGGCAGGAAAACAATCGTCATAAGCATGAAATGCAGCGGCGTCACAACGAAAATGCTAGAGAGTGGAATGACCGACAGTGGCGGGAAAATCAGCAATATGAACGTTATGCTCGACAAGACAATGAGCGCCAATATCGCAATGAGTTAGAAATGCAACGACATGAGCGAGAATTGCAACGTCGTGATTGGGAGAATGACCGGGCTTGGAATGATCGCCAATGGCAAGAAAATCAAACACATGACCAAAGGGTTCGCCAGATTGAGGCAGATATAATAGTGATGGCACTGAATAACTAAGGGAAATAATCTAATGAATGTAAAGAAGCCGTATCAATAGGGATGCGGCTTCTTTTATTTTAAGGTAATCTGCCATGGCTACTGTCCTCATCGATACAAGATATGAATTTTTTGAATATTTCGCTCAGCGAGAACAACGATTCCGCGTAGGTTTCTATAGGAATTATGGAGAACTTTTTAATGATACTAAAAACAATATAGGTGAGCTATATTCTAATAGCTGTAAATGTGGCCAATTATTTTGATTTTTTAAGAATTATGAACAAATTTAGAAGAATTTTCATATTATTTGGAGAAAATAGGAATTATATGTGGATATAGGAGAAACTATTATGTCTTTGCTTAATCTAAAGAGGTCTAGAATGGCTTTAATGGGTATATTTACTGTACTTTTCCTAATGCAACATTCGCTATGTCTTGCTGGACAAAATTCGCGATATTTGAAAATAGCGGAAAATGCAGCGTATACTTACTATCTCGACATAGAAACAGTACGCTATATTAAAGACCCTTATCTTGAAGAAAAGATTATTGATGTCTGGATAAAAATAGTTTGTGAAGAGAATGGTTCCAAAGCGGAAATTGAAAATCGAGGGAAGAAAGGGATGGTAACTGAAGGCTATGACAAGTTCTCATATAGTGTCCGCAGATACTATCTTAGGTTGAATGAGCGTCAGATGCAAATGTTAGCTTCTCGGGATTTTGCTTCAGACGGATCGCAACTTGAATTTCAGAAGTATAATTATGCTGCAGTTCGCTGGGATGATCTAGCTCCCAATACATTAGGTGATTTATGGTATAGTAAAGTGCGCTGGTATATGGACAAGCGTGCCAGGGAAAAGGGTAACGAATAGTATAAGAGAAGGGAAGATAACTTGATGCAAAAATATCTTGTAACAATGTTGGCAATAGTAAGTCTTGGTTCATCAGTATGCTTGGCATCAACAGATTATAATGTCGGGCTGATTGAGACAGAAATTATAATGTCCACCGACATGCCTAAAGTCTTTCAAGCTAGGGTGTTAAATGGAATGCCTATACAAACCGAGGATAACACAAGTGAACCCCAAATTGCCACTTTGCAAACAATCGCGCAGACTGCTCCACAGATAAGGACTGAGTTTGTGCTTAACGACAAAAAGAAGGATGATGCTGTCCAGCCGATTGCGACTGAAGAAAAACAGTTGAATCGTGGACACATTGATCAGTCAAGCGATGTTTTGAGTAGCGCTGACAGGCTTAATGTACGGGTGAGTTCAAGCACGCCCACGCAATATAACTCAGTAACGTCATCAGTAGGCAATCATTCAAATTCTGTTACGGCAATGCCGTCGGGGCTTGTAAATTTGTCCACTTATGGGTTAATAGGATATGGAACTGGATTTTTTGTGACACCTGATATTATTGCTACTAACTGGCATATCGTGCGGAACATTGACAATATAGCAATTGTTCATTTAGGAGTTTCGACTCAGGCGACACTCATTGCTAAAGACGAAAATAATGACTTGGCGTTGCTTAAAATTACTAATCTTGGCATCAGCAGGAAAGTAAACCCGCTACCCATTATTGATATCCGCAAGGTTAACGTTGGCGAGAGAGTGTACACCGTTGGTTTCCCAGACCCGATAAAGCTTGGATTCAGACCGAAGATTACAGATGGTTTAATTAATAGTGTGGCCGGTGAGCAAGATAATCCCAATTGCTTTCAAATAAGCACACCTATTCAGCCTGGTAATAGCGGTAGCCCGCTAATAAATAGTCACGGCCAGGTTGTTGGCGTAGTTAGCAAAAGATGGACGACTAAACAGTATCAGAATGTATCCTACGCGGTAAAGAGCAATCATCTAGTTAATTTACTTCTGTCACTGCCCGAAGGTATTATTATTCCCGATGAACCGGTCTTTGCTAATTCTGTTGAAGGGTCAGACATTATGCTTCTCGCCCGAGACGCTGTAGTTACTATTGTTAGGAATCGAGCGGATTAAATAGAGAAGGCAAGGTGAGAACTATGCTCAAGAGATTGTTGATAACCTTATTTATGACGGTGTTCATTTCCTGTTTTACCGGTAACGCATATGCCTTGGATAAAACGAATATACATATTGCCATTGATGATTCACTTGCTCAATATGGCCAAGTCAATATAAAAACTGTCAGCCTGGGACGCACTAACCGGGAAACGGTAACAGCGGTGGACGGTAATGCTTATTTCAGACATTTTTTGTTCCTAAATTATATTTATACTGATCAAGTATTGGTTAATGCCTCTTGGTATGCACGTGGAGAACAAGCAAATCCTGTGATGAATACTTCGCTTATTATTTCGGAATCAACTATGCGAGAAAGAAGTCGAAATGGTGGTATTAATTTACTGTTTTATCCTGATAGGATTGAAATTCAATAATTTTAAGCCATCTAGGATTACGTGCATTGAAGAATTAATTTAAACCTGCGAACTTCGCAGGTTTTTTGTTTTTTAAGGGTTTAAGATTAATAAGGAGAACCATATCAAACTGCAAAAGAACTCCTGCAATGATTTAACACAAATCATTGCAGGAGTTGTATTTTAGTGGTAAATAGAGTGGAAATAGGTTATTAGTTTTATGATAAAAATTAATAATATATTAATTTTTATCAACTATTATTAATCAAGATAAATAATGCAATAAAATAATGACAGGTAATGTAAAGATGAGGTGCGCCATATGAAAGTAATAGCAGTTGATATTGACGATGTATTGAATAATTTTTCGGATACCTTAGCGAGTTCTACGTTTAAATATAATGATTCATATGGTTTGTCTTGCGAAGAATTTGATAAATATCTTGACCTGGTAAAACGCAATGTGTTTGTTGACAGTGATTTTTTAACGACTAAGTTTTCCGATTTTCGTTATCGTATGCACAAGCAGTGTTATTGTTTGGCACAGGCTAACCTGGATGGAGTACAGTTTATGCATTGGTTAAAAGATAATGGTTGGAAAATCGTTATTTGTACAAAGAGAAATTTACGTTTGACAGGGGAAGGTACTAAAAAGTGGTTGCAAGACAACCATATTCCATATGATTATTTATCGATGGCCTTAAATAAAATTGTGTTTTGTAAATTATGGGATGTACGGTATTTGATTGATGATGATATTTTAAATATTACACATGGTGAACGATATGGTATCAAGGTGTATTATCCTATTATGGCCAAGCATAGTTCAGTTGTTTCCCATACAGCAAAAGGGTTTACCAGGTTTGAGGAGATTAAACAATGGATACAAGAGTAGAGCTGCTAGATGCATTCTATCAAACAATGCGTAGGGATAAAGTGAAAATAGAAAATAAAAATTACGGTTTTGATTTTATCAATGAACTGACTGCAGATGATGTGATATTAGATTATATACAAATGGAAAATAATTTTATTCATAAATACAGGTTGCTAAATATCTCAGAACATCGCAGAAAAAATTTTATGCAAGGACATGTAAACCAAGATTATAATGTCTGCCTTTATTTTGATGAAACGGCAAATAACACGCTTTGCTTCAATTTCGACAATAACTTTAAAGCGAATAATAACCAGATTATACCGGAAATAGAACTTGCCGTAGGCTATTTACAACAGCATCTTGGGAAATATGGCATAGAGACGATTAGTATTAAGAGTGGACGTGGCTATCACCAGTGGTGTCGCTTGGAACAGCCGATTGCTAATCAGCTGTTATTGGACTTTATGATAAGAATCGCGGCCAAGACTTTAGCTTCATTACATTATAATCATCATGATTACCAGGCCATTAAAATTAATATGAGTCCAAACCCGAAGTTTGTAAATATTCTATCACTACGTGCCTTCGGATCAAGGCATATCAGGACAGGAAATTTTACACATGTTCAGACAAAAGACGGTGTTTTAAATGAAGAGGATTCCTGGAAGTATTTTAGCGACTATATAATAAATAAAACAATTTCGAAGCAGCAATTTAAGCTGGCGTATGATGAACTGGTAAAAACCATCCCTTTGTGAATTTGAGATCTAAGTGTAACACGATGTAAAATGAAGAACAAGCCATTGTTTAGGCAACGGTTATCATAATCATGACAGTTAAGCTTTCTAATATTTATGTTGAGGGGTAGCAGGGGGAAAGCATATGACACCAAAAATATATTTGGATTTAGGAATAAAGCTGGTTAGAAGGGGAGATTTGGAAAATGCAATTACGGCTTTCTGTACAGCGATAAAATTAGATCCAAAATATGCACCGGCCTATAATAACTTAGGCCTGGTTTTTAAAAATACTAATCGCTTGCATGAAGCCGAAGCTTTTTTTTGTCGAACAATTAAGCTGAATCCCAATAATTTCTATGCTTATAATAACTTAGGTTTAGTTTTAATGGATTTTGGTAATTTGCAGAAAGCGGAGGAATGTTTTCGTAGAGCCATTGAAATTAATCCGAATGATCCGGCAATCTACAATAATTTAGGAATTGTTTTAGAAGAGATGTGCCATCTAACTGAAGCAGAGGCAGCATATTGTCGAGCGATACAGTTAAATCAAAATTATCCAGAAGCCCATTATAATCTAGGAACATTTTTGAGAGTTACTAAGCATTTGAAGCAAGCAGAGAAGCATCTTTGTCGAGCTATCGAGCTACGTCCTGATTACCTTGAAGCAAATTTTTCCCTTGCAAATTTATATTTATTATGTGGAGAGTTTGGGAAGGGTTGGGGAAAGTTTGAAAAATCGCGGCGAAAAAGGCATGGATATAGGCAGATTAATATACCGCACTGGCAGGGAGAGGATTTAACTGGTTGCAGCATTTTACTATGTTGGGAGTGGGGATTTGGAGATACGATACAACTTGCTAGATATGCACAAATGGTAGAAAAATTAGCGTCTAAAACTAGTTTATGGGTTCAAAAGCCATTACAACGCTTGCTAATGACCGTATATCCTAATTTGAAAGTTTATGCGGGAGAATGTCTACCACAAGAACAATATGATTATGTCTGCTCTTTCATTAGCCTGCCAGTCATATTTGATACCTGTACTGAAACCATTCCTCAGACTCTTCCATATATACCGGCTAGTCCTGCAGTTTCAGAAATTTGGCATGAAGATACTGGAAAGGTGGACAATGGTAATGTATATAAGGTTGGGGTGGTTTGGGCTGGTCATCCCAAACATCTCAATGATTCAAAACGGTCGATTCCCTTTAATGTATTCCATAAATTATTTGGTGTTTCACGAGTTAGGTGGGTTAGTCTGCAAGTTGGACTCAGAGCGGAAGACTTAATTGGAACGTCATATAATGTAATCTGTTTTTCAAGAGAGCCTGTTGATTTTATGGAAACTGCAAAATTGATAGAAAACCTTGATTTGGTGATAACTGTTGATACAGCTGTGGCGCATTTGGCAGGGGCTATGGGGAAAAAGACATGGGTACTTTTGCCTTTTGACCCCGATTGGCGTTGGCAATTGGATCGAGAGGATAGTCCTTGGTATCCGACAATTAGACTTTTTCGTCAACGTAAGCTTGGTGGGTGGCAAGAAGTAGTGGAAAGAGTTAAGATAGCTTTACAAGAAGCACTGATGTAAGTTAATGTCACAATGTGGAATTGAATTTGAAAAAAATAATAAAGAAAGTAATTGTCTACTCGCTATTGGTTGATGTTGGGCAGTTTGGCTTAAGCGCATCTATAATAGAGGCTTTGCCAAGAAGTGATTGGCAGCAACAACAAAATGATCGGCACTGGCAGGAAAACAATCGTCATAAGCATGAAATGCAGCGGCGTCACAACGAAAATGCTAGAGATTGGAATGATTGCCAATGGCAAAAAAATCAAACCCATGACCAAATGGTTCGCCAGATTGAGGCAGATATAATAGTGATGGCTCTGAATAACTAAGGGAAATAATTTAATGAATGTAAAGAAGCCGTATCAATAGGGATGCGGCTTCTTTTATGTAAAGGTAATCTGCCATGTCTACTGTTCTCATCGATCCAAGATATAAATTTTTATCACAATATGGAAAGATAGTAGAATGTTAGAGGAATTTTGCTGAGAAATAGAGAAGGATGTTTTAGATTGTGAAATTTCGGTAGATGGGAGTGGCCTTTTTGGATAAACGTGATATAGATGAGATTGTTAGACCGGCTAAAGAGGGGAAATCTATTGCGGAAATGATCAACGGTTTCAGTCTTCTTTCTTTTCTTTTTGAGGAGGTATGATACAATGGAAATAAGCTTACTATCAGTTTATTGCATCCGGCAATTATCGAATAGCAGGATTAAGTATATCAAATAGAAAAGTATAGATGTATATATTGGGGGGAAGCTCTAACAATGGAAAAACGAAGATTAGGTAGAACCGGTTTAGAAGTAACAGCAATTGGCTTTGGCGCACTGCCGATCCAACGCTGTACGATGGAAGAAGCGGGAGTTGTACTACAGGCTGTGCTAACTGCAGGTATAAACTTTATTGATACAGCACGTGCTTACACGGATAGCGAGGAGAAGATCGGCCGGTATTTGATTGGGCGACGTGGGGAATTTTACTTGGCTAGCAAAAGTATGGCGCGGGACAATGTGACGATGGCTAGAGATATCGATGCCAGCTTGGCCACTATGGGAACCGATTATATCGATTTATATCAGGTACATAATATTAAGGCTAAGACGGATCTTGATTCCGTAATGGCGCCTGGAGGTGCACTGGAAGCCTTGAAATCGGCACAACAGGCGGGAAAAATCGGCCATATCGGTGTTACCGGACATAGCATCGAACTATTAGTGGAAGCCGTCAGAACCAATGAATTTAGCACAGTGCAAGTGCCATTTAATTTTATTGAAACGGAGGCGCGGGAAGAACTATTCCCGCTGGCCAAGTCTCTTGATGTTGGAATTATTGTGATGAAGCCTCTTGGTGGCGGGCAAGTCACTCACCATAACTTAGCCCTACGTTTTATCCTTGAACATGAAGTAGCCGTCGCGATTCCCGGGATGGATGGAGTGGAGCAAATTAGCGAAAACTTGAAAGCAGTGACCGAATATAAGTCCTTGACTGCTGAAGAGCGAGAGACTTTGCGCCAAGAGGCCGAAATTCTCGGCCCTAATTTCTGTCGCCGCTGTGGGTATTGTATGCCTTGTGCGGTTGGAATTGATATTCCGCAGAACTTTATCTTCCACTTGCAATACACTCGCTACGGCTTAACGAAAGCAATTCCTGAAAAATATGCCGGTTTAGCAGTAAAGGCATCAGAGTGTATCGATTGTGGAATATGCGAAGACCGTTGCCCATATGATTTGCCAATTAGGGCAAGGCTAAAGCAAGTAGCCACCGATCTTGGTTAATTGAATTTGATCAACGATTAAATTTGACCGTGATCTAAAGTGGAAATATACTTATAGTTAGAAAAAAATTGACATTAGGGCAGTATTGAAAGTTATCCTCCCCTACGATGCGTCGTTAGGGGAGAATTTATTTTTACGCAGTCAGAAAGTATAACACTTTTATAAATTTATTATTATATATTATCGGTGGGGAGTTATGGAATGAAATATGCAATAAAGTTATTTTTAATTATAATGATGATCGTAAGCTTGAGAACTGAATCGATTGCTCTGGCTTATGGGCCACTTAATATGGATATAGACAAGATTCCGGAGTGGGAAGTGAGCAATCGTTCTCTCGGTGGGAAACTGCTGCTTTCTGACAGTCCGGAGATGGTAGAAAGTGATGGTATTTTGTATCAGGATAAAGTACAAGGCAATATTCGTCTCTTTTTTTATCATGTAAATGCATCGAAAACTGCTAAAAAGATGCAAGTACTCTTAGAAAATAAGGGCCCTGGGGTCGCTCATGTCAATGTAAGTCAATCTAGTCTGGGCGGACCGGGCTATGCTTGGTTAGCGGTAGGAAAAGAAGCACTGACATCATATCTTTCTGGCAAACAGCCATATCAAATTAGTATTCCACCAGGTGGCGTGGTGCCGCTAGCAGCAAGCATAAGTGATACAGCGGTCTTGCCGAATATGCTGATTCATGGTATTTATGACTTTACAGTTGATCGCCCAATAAACGTTAAAGTCATGATGCTACCAATACTTGAAGATGATGTTAAATTTTCTCAAGCAGCCCAGGTGCTACCTGCTGATCAGTGGCATTTGCGCGGTACATTTGAAGGCGCAAATAGGAGACTTTCCTCAATTCAGGCCTATGATCCAGTTCTCTACAAGGCAGTGGGGATAACGTTAGCTGACAATGAGGTCGATCCTTACTTACAGGGAATTGACGCTACTGATGGAACGAAAGTCGTCAATTATGGGAATTATGGTGTGGTCTACCAAATTGTACCGCCTGGGAGAAATGGCAGGAAAATTTCGTATTATCTTGTACCAATGGGTGGGTATTATGCCGGTGCCATCGGGATAAACCATCCGGATGTGAATTGGAGTCCCCTAGCAACACCTCGGGATAGGATACATTTCGAGGGCGAGAATCAGAAAGATGTTGCATTCTTAGGTACTTATGACAACAGTGAGCTGCTATCGTTTACATTCAGTCCCCCAGGTGCATCCAACTTACCAGTGAAAATAGTTGTTTTATCAGAGTGAGTTTTGCATATTAGGAATTTTGCAGGCTAACTCATAAACTTAAAAATAAAGTACCCTTTAAGTTGCCACAACCAACTTAAAGGGTACTTTATTTTTAAGCTATTTGAGGTTTGGATATTGAATGAATGTGATTGCAGGTGATCCCATTAATCCTGCTAATGAATTTACTTGGACAGACAAGTTTCGTGAGATGTTGGGGTTTAGCAATGAACGGGATTTTCCTAACAGGCTGGATAGTTGGGCTTCTAGGCTGCACTCAACAGATAAAGATTGGGTATTGCAAGCTTTTGTTGACCATTTGACAGATCACTCAGGACGAACGGGCTATGATATCGAATATCGGCTTCAGCTAAAGAGTGACGAGTATCGTTGGTTTCGGGCTACAGGTACAACTGTAAGAGATGAAAAAGGCGTTCCATTAAGAGTGGCTGGGGCATTATATGATATACACGAAAAGAAAGTTAAGGAAGCGGAACTTGAAACCATTCTCACGCGATTTGAATTGATTAACAAAGCACTAGCTGCCGATGCTGAATTGAGTGATGCTCCTTGGGATATGAGTGTTACAGCCGGTGATCCAGTTAATTCTAATAATGAATTTTGGTGGTCCCCACAGTTTCGCAAGCTTTTAGGATATAATAATGAGCAAGATTTTCCTAACATATTAAGCAGTTGGAGTGATAGACTGCATCCTGATGATCGTGATCGTGCTTTAACAGCGCTTACCACACATCTAAACGACCGATCTGGGAAAACACCCTACAATGTTGAGTATCGACTGAGACTTAAAAGTGAAGAATACCGGTGGTTTTATGCTGGGGGTGAAACTCTTCGTGATAAAAATAGTGTACCTTTGCGGGTCGCTGGTACATTGAAGGATATTACAAAGAAAAAAGAAAAGTTGCAACTAGAGAAGGAACTGGCTGAGAAGATAGGACAACTTGCGGAGTCTATGAACCAAATGGTAGCTGGTATAACAGGGGTAACCGTCAATGCCCAAGAGCTTGCTTCGGCCCAAGAAATTACAATGGAATCTGCAGAGCAAACCAAAGTAAGCGCGGATACGACTAGCCGCATTACTGAACTTATCAAGCAATTTGCTGATCAAACCAATTTGCTAGGATTAAATGCTGTGATTGAGGCTGCTAGGGCAGGCGATCAAGGTAGGGGGTTCGGTGTTGTGGCTGAAGAGGTTCGTAAGTTGGCAGTGAGTAGCGCAAATGCTGTGGTGCAGATTGAAAATAGCCTTAGTGACATGAAAAATTCCTTGGACGTTATCGTAAGACATATTGGCACCATGACGATGTTAACTCAATCCCAGGCAGCTACAACTCAAGAAGTAAATGCTTCGGTCGAGGAGATCAGCGCTATGACAGAGGCCGTGATGAATATTGTTAAGAGGATGTAAGATAATGAGGACGATAGGTTTGAATAAATGTTTGTAAAGTACTAAAACGAAGCATTAATATTATATTAAATTTGAAACTTACTGACAGCTTCCCGAAGTTCCATTGCCATATTGGCTAGTGCTTGGCTGGATGAGGCGATTTCTTCCATGGATGCCGATTGCTCTTGCGTTGCTGCAGATACTGCCTGCGCTTCTCCAGATGCCATTTTGCTTAGTTCATCAATTTGTTTCACAGATCCGACAATTTGTTGACTGTTGATAGCCATTTGTTCTATGGCTGTGGAGATTGTTTTTGTTTGATCGGACACTTGGGTTACCATCGTCGCAATTTCTTGGAAGGCTACTCCGGAAGCGTTGACTACTTCTGCTCCCAGCTTGACTTCGCGCGTACCATCGTCCATAGCGACTACGGCTTTGTCTGTATCATTCTGGATTTCACCAATCAGTACGGCAATTTGCTTAGCCGCATCTTGGGATTGTTCCGCAAGCTTGCGGACCTCTTCCGCGACAACGGCAAAACCGCGACCTTGTTCTCCTGCTCGGGCCGCTTCAATAGCGGCATTTAAAGCCAATAAATTAGTCTGGGCGGCAATACCGGAGATCGTATCGACAATCTGACCGATTTCTTTAGAACGTTCCCCTAATTTGACGACTATCTGGGCCGAGATAGTAACAGTTTGTTCGATTTGGGCCATCTGATGTACTGCTTTATCCACTGCTTTGTTACCGACCTTGGCCTTGTTGGCGGCCTGCATTGATTGCCCAGCTACTTCATTGGCGTTGGTAGCAACCTGCTGGATGCTGATGGACATTTCTTGTACCACCGTCGATGTGTTATTGGTTATTGTTAATTGTACTTCAGCACCGTGTGCCACATCAGTAATGGACTGGGTGACTTGGTTGGCTGCTTGAGCAGACTGATCGGCGCTAGCCGTTAGTTCTTCTGATGAGGCTGCCAACTGCTCAGCCGACTCATTGACGTTTTTCATCAAGATGCGCAGACTGTTTCGCATGTCGGCCAGAGCATCAGCTAATTGGCCAATTTCATCTTTTCTGAGCAATTTCCGCGGTTTATGACGAAAATCATCTGCTGCGAATTCTTTACAAACTAATACCATGGTATTTAACGGTTTTGTTATAATGTTTGTAATCATCAATCCGCTTACAACTAACACGAGAAATACGATTAATACAATTGCCAGTAAATAGTTTTTAGACTGCTCAAAGTCAGCGTCATTTTTATTATTGATTTTATTGGCACTCTCTGCGTTATACTCAGCGAGCTCTATCAGATATGTCTGAAATTCTTCCATTGGTGGTCTGACACGTTGTTCATACAATGCATAAGCTTCAGCATTTTTGTTCTGTAAAGCCAACTTGATAACTGTATCCCTTTGCTGAGTGTAATTTTGCATGACCGCTTTCAATTTAGGCAGTCTATCAATTTCAAAGGGATCCAAATTTGTTTTTTCATATTCAGTTAAATTATTGATGAATTTTTTTTGATCGAATGTCCATCTCTTTTGTAAGTTCATTATTACGGTTATGATCAGTAGTGATCATCAATTCCAGCATATCAGCTTGAAAAGCTCGGGCGTGGACACGCTCTTCATTCAGCAATTGCACCGGAATCAATTTATCTTTGTACATTACTGTCATATCGGTATTAGCCTTGAGTAAATAATGGTATCCCGTGTAGGCAACAACAGCTGACGATATTACAGCTAGGGCAATGAGAATACCTAGTTTGTAGGCCACTTTTAAGTTATCAAACCATTTTATCATAATTTATCCCCTCAATTCGCAGATCTTGATTCGCCTGAAACAGCAATTAGTCTTTCTTCATAATCCACATCTACATACTTCAGTAGTGGGATCATCTAACAACGTTATTTACAATGGGATATAAATTCTTTATATTTCTATATTGTTTCCTGAATATTTTGAAAAGTTTATTAAAAAAAAGAGCTTTTTGCAAATTTGAATTTATATACGAGTCTGTTATAAAGAGTCAGCCTTGTCGCGGCTATTTATTTATGGTAAAATATAGATAATTGATTTTCATTAGTGTAGGCATTCGTTCTGTATATCAATTCACGTATATTTTAATAATGGCTGGTAGTCACTATTATTTTATTGATAGTCAGTTGCAACTAAGCATAGTAAAAGAAAAGGTGATTTTTTCAAATGACTAAATAGTCATTTGAAAAAATCAAAGGAGATTAATAAAATGAAAAATTGTAAATGGCTCTTGCTACTGGGTGTCTTTTTGTCATATTTCATTAGTCCTTACTTACCAATTACATGGGGATGGGAGAATAGCCTATTAGAATGGCTACAGATTGCCATATTAACATTAGGTCTAATTTTAAACTGCAGGTGGTGGAGGGAAGCTAAATCAGTTAATCAGTTTTCCACTGCACGCTTTTTTGCTTGGGCTACATTGTTGTGGCTATTGATAATCGGCCGGGAATTAAGCTGGGGCAGAGTGTTCTATCCCAGCGGTTTTGATAGTGTCAATGGGCCGTCTTTTCTTACGATGGCGCAAGTGCCTTATGGTCCCCTCGTCCATCCGCTGCTTGCAGTCATATTTGTAGTGTTGTTATATGTGATCATTAAATACGCCTTATATAAAATCCCCTATGAACTGTTAAAAAAAGGTCAATTTCCTGTTACTGAGCTAACTATTACAGTTCTCGCCCTTGCAGTTGCAGACCTAGGTGAACACAAATTGCATATTCCAAGCATGGAAGAATTTGATGAGTGTATTGCCTACTTAGGGCTAATTTTGACTTCTTATAGCGTGAAAACTGCTCTACAAAAAGAACATGAGTCGAGTGAGTCAAGAGTGAGTCAGGGAATCGTCCCCTGACTCACTCTTGCGCTAGCGAGATCAAACCAGAAAATAACACCGTCATCCGTGTTTTCTACACCATAGGGATAGCCGTGTAATTCTTGAATGGCGCGGACGATTGATAGACCAAGTCCATATCTGCCCTGGTCCCTTGTGCGAGCTTTGTCTACTTTATAAAAACTTGTCCATATTTTGTCTAGGTTTTCATCAGGTATCTGTCGTCCAGAGTTGTACACAAAGACTCTGTTACAATCGTTCATATTTTGTACAAATATTTTAATGGTCTTAGTGAATTCGGCGTGATCAATAGCGTTATTCAATAGATTGAGCAGAACCTGTTCAATCCGTAAGATATCCCCATTAACCCAGCAAGCTTTGTTATCTATCTTTAATATAATGCCTTTCTCTGCCAAGATAGACAGGTATTTGAGAGCCATATCGCTCAGCAGTGTTGAAAGGTCAAAATCACTTTTCTTCAGCTGATAGAATCCTGATTCAATTTGTGATAGGTTAAGTAGGTCTTTCACGAGTTTGTCCATTTTCTCAGCCTCGTCCATGATGACGCAGCAATAGTAATTTTTGCTGTTTTCATCTTGGGCTATATTTTCCTTCAATCCCTCAGCGTAACCGAGTATGAGTGAGAGTGGGGTTTTAAGCTCATGGGAAACACTTGACACGAAATCTTTGCGCATTTTATCAAGTTTTCGTTCTTTTTCTACATCAGCCATGAGTTGCGTATTTTTTTGATTAAGTTCTGAGATGGCGGTATCAAGTTGATCGGATAGATGATTAATATTTTCACCAAGTTCGCCCAATTCATCGCTGCGATTCATTGTACATTTTTGCGAAAAGTTAAGCTGTGACATGCTTTGGGCGATGCGATTGAGCTCCAAGATAGGGAGGGAAAATTTTTTCGCAAAAAAGAAAGCCCAAATACAGCCAGTTACGATGGATAACATGCCAGTCAATACAATGAATTGGGATGCTACGGTAACGCTTTCTGCGATAGGGGCTAGTGGTTGTCTTATGATTAAGGTGTCCTCATTATTCATTTGATGTTTGAGAACCATGAAATCAATTTTTAGACTCTGCTCTCGGTCCATTTCCAAGACGGTTTGGTTATTGATTACTTCGGTACTTTTTATGAGTGATGGGGGAGGTGGGGGAGGATCATTAAGTATTTGCTTAGTGGGAGGGATAAAGGAGCTATACTTGATAGCATTTTCCTTAGTAAAGATCATAATCCCTGCACCCAAAGTGCTTGCTACTCGCTCTAGTTCCAAGGCTATTTCATCGGGATTTCCACGGTATAAGTCATCAATGGCTGTACTATTTGTGATCAGGATGTCTTTTTTTTGCCAAATATAAAATTTTTCTAAGCCGATGTGAGTCAAGCTTAAAGACAGTAGTACAAAAAAAAGCATGAGACCGCTCAAGATCATAAAAAGCTTTGTTCGAATTGAGACAGTCATTTTTCCGCCTCAAATCGATAGCCATATCCTCTTATTGTTTGCACAAGAGGGCTTTTATCTTCTAATTTTGTTCTAAGCCTGTTGATGTGCGTATCTACAGTTCGTAGGTCACCGAAATATTCATAGTCCCATACCTGATTTAAAATTTGCTGACGACTTAAAGCTTTGCCACTGTTTTCAGCCAAATAAGTAAGGAGGTCGTATTCTTTTGGGCTTAAATCCAGGTAGTGGTTACCAATTGATACTTGCCGAGCCGTTGTATTGATTTCGAGTCCGTCATAGATGGTTGTTTGATCCTTCTCTAGTCGGCGAAATCGAGCATTTACCCGCGCTGTCAAAACCTTGGGACTGAAGGGCTTAGTCACATATTCATCAGCACCGATCTCAAAGGCAAAGAGTTGATCGACTTCTTCGCCTTTTGCCGTTAGCATGATAATGGGAATATTACTCTTCTTTCTGATTTCCTTGCATACCGTCCAGCCATCCGGTTCTGGCATCATGACATCTAAAATAACCAGATCTACTTTATCTTGATCCAGTATTTCCAAAGCGCAGCGCCCATTCTCAGCTTCAAGGATGCGATAGCCTTCTCGCATCAGAAAATCAGCAACTAATTTTCTGATACGCAGTTCATCATCAACAATTAAAACGGTTTGCTTCATTGAGATAGTCTCCTTATCATTTGGTGAAATAGATTCTTTTGTTTTTAGGATATAGAGTATGGGGAGATAAGTCAATGATTTATGCTATCAGCAGGATATAAGAAATAACAGATCTATATATTTCTGTGACACAACTGTAACAATTATCCTTTACAATGAAAGGTAATTATCCGATGGGGATTGAACACTGTGAGATACAGAGTGTAATTATGAATAAGGTGGTATTTATGATTTTGCAAAAAGTTAAGCAATATAAGAAATGGTTGATTGGTGTAGTGGTTTTGGCGCTAATCGTAGCAGGTGGGGTGACTTACTATAATAAAAGTAAGACCGTCGTTGCTACTGGAGCAACAAGTGAAGTGGGGCGTGGTGACATCAAATCAGTAGTTTCCGCCACAGGGACGGTTCAAGCCATAAACTCCATCACAATTAGTTCTCGGGTAACAGGACTCATTACTGAGGTCCGAGTGAAAGAGAATGATATTGTAAGAGCAGGGCAGGTATTGCTCGTACTTGATGATACGGCTATTAAAGCGCAAGTTGCCCAGTATCAGGCCACGTTGACGAATCTTACTGCTGTCTACGAGCGCAGCAAAAAGTTGGCGGCGATGGGCGCAGAAGCCTTGCAACTACTAGATAGCGACAAGGCCAATTACTTGGCAGCCCAGGCTACATATGATAATAATGTATCTCAGTTAGGATATTATGTGATCACTTCGCCTGTCGATGGCATGGTAGTGGGTACACCAACCCCTGCTGGCGAGACCATTGTACAGGGTATTTCTGCGGCTCAATCACTGTTGACAATTGCAGATATGTCCAACATGCAAATTAAGGCTTTGATCGACGAAACGGATATTGGTAAAATGAAGGTGGGGCAACAGGTTTCATTTACGGTGGATGCACAAGCCGACAAAACCTTTACCGGCCGAGTGACGAGCATTTCGCGTAATGCCACCACTTCTTCCAATGTAGTTTATTATCCAGTCTATATTAAGGTTGACTCGCCAGAAGATTTGTTATATCCAACCATGACTGCCAGGGTTACCATCACTGTTGGTGAACGTAACAATGTAGTAGTGGTGCCGCTGGCCGCTATCACGGAACAAAATGGGCAAAAAAGTGTGGAAGTCATGGTCAATGGCAAAGCACAGAGCATAGTCGTCAAGGTGGGGTTAGCAGACGATGAAAATGTGGAAATCCTCAGCGGCTTAAACGAGGGTGATCCGATTGTTATACCTGTAGCCAAGGCGAAAACCACTACAACTGGGCAAAACCAAGGGGGACCGCCCCCAATCTAGCGTTAGGACAATAACATGACGATCATTTTGGTTACCCATGAACCGGAATTTGCAGCATTCATCCGCCGTGTTTGAAATGGAAAAATTGTCCGCGATAAAAAGAGAGAGGGGGCGGGAGCATGTTTTGGGAAAGTATACTAATTGCCTATGAAGGACTGAGAGCCAACAAGCTTCGCGCCATCCTGACAATGCTGGGGATCATCATTGGTGTTGGCGCTGTTATTGCCATGGTGTCCCTTGGACTTGGCATGCAACAAAAAGTGCAAAATTCCATTGCCAGTTTAGGTAGCAATCTACTCATTGTCTCGCCAGGGGCTGCTTCATCGCCTGGCAGCGTAAAGTCGGCAGCAGGGTCTAATATTACTTTAACCAGCCAGGATGCCAAAGCCATTGAACAGCAAATCACTGGTGTGAAATATGTAGCACCCACAGTTTCCAGTATGTACCAGATTATTTTCGGCAAGGAAAATTGGAATAGTAAAGTGCAAGGGGTTACAACAGATTACTTGGCGATTCAGAGTTTGAAAATTGCTGCTGGTCGCGTTTTCACTACCAGTGAAGATGATTCCCGCGCTCGGGTGGCGGTGGTTGGGCAAACTGTGGTTACCAATCTATTTGGCAATGTTAATCCCGTAGGGCAGAATGTCCGTGTTGGTAAAGCCCCCTTTCGTGTAATTGGAGTGTTGGCTAGTAAAGGTCAATCGAGCATGGGGCAGGATCAGGATGATGTAGTCCTCGTACCGCTACGAACCGCTCAAGAACGCCTTATGGGTATAACGTACGTAAATAGTATTAATGTGCAGGCGCAGAGTGATACGGTACTGGATCAAGTACAACAGGATATTATTAAGTTGCTCAGGACACGTCATCACCTGGCAGTCAAGGCTGATGATGATTTTTCCGTACGCAATCTAACAGCGCTGATGAGTACCATGCAGGAAACGACCAGCACCTTGACCTTGTTTTTGGGTAGTGTTGCGGCGATTTCCTTGCTCGTCGGCGGCATCGGCATTATGAATATTATGCTAGTGTCAGTAACTGAGCGAACACGGGAAATTGGAATCAGAAAAGCTCTGGGTGCCACTTATAATAATATTCTCCTGCAATTTATGATCGAATCCATAGTGATTAGTGTCACTGGGGGTTTATTTGGCATCTGCCTCGGCATAGTTGGAGCATACGTGGTTTCTTATGTAGCAGGCTGGACTACGGTAATCTCGTCGGCAGCCATCATTGCTGCGTTTAGTGTTTCAGTCATGATTGGTCTATTTTTCGGCATCTACCCCGCCCGCAAAGCAGCGCTGCTTGATCCTATTGATGCACTTCGATATGAATAGGGAAATTATATTTGAAATTTTGTAGTAATAGAATATATAATTTTCACGAAACGCAAAGAACAAATTAATTCCTCGGTGGTAAGTGGCCCTTATCTTTAGGATCGCTTGTTACTGCAGAGATGATTCCTGCAATTGGAGCAATAAAAAGCACTATTTGTCATTAATGACAAATAGTGCTTTTTATTTACGTCATTATAGGTTTAAGGTTGCCATAAGTAGCTATTTTTTTACAAATAAATGTTTTTTACTTTCTTGATTTTTCTTAATTAAAACTAAATATATGCTTGCGATAATGAAGATATATATAGAATCTATTAAATAAATTGAAAAAGGGGAAAAAAATGAGCACAACATCAGCGATTACTTCCAGTACTGCAGCAGCAACGACTACCTCTAGCACGGCGTCTACCAGCAGTTTGGATTTTGACGAGTTTATTCAATTATTGGCCACAGAACTGAAATACCAGGATCCTGATGATCCAGTGAGCGGCACTGAGTACGTATCCCAGATGGCCCAAATTAGCTCATTGTCGGCATTATCAACGATGAATAGTTCGCTAAATAATTCTACAGCATTTAGTATGATTGGAAAGACAGCAACGTATTCTACTACCGATACATCTGGTGCTACAGTCACGGGCTCAGGCATTGTGAATTCGGTAACCATCTCTGGAACCAACACTTATGTCGATGTTAACGGCACAACTGTAGATCTTGCTGACATTACGAAGGTGGCAGACCCCAGCACTACGTCCACTACATCTTCAACGTAGCATAAAAGCAATAGCTGGACCCAATGAGGGAGGCTATTCACTATTTCTGAACGATAGATGAAATAGTAATGAGAAATGAAATAGTAATTTAGGAGGTTCTTTCGTATGGCTATGATGGTCGCATTAGGTTCCGCGGTATCGGGGCTCAAAAGTGAGCAGACGGCTCTCGATGTAATCGCTAATAATATCTCCAACGTTAACACCACAGGCTACAAATCGCAGACCGTTAATTTTAGTGACATATTGAGCCAGACACTTAGTGGTGCTTCTAGTTCTACCGCAACGACTGGTGGCGTTAACGCTCAGCAACTTGGACTTGGCGTTGCTATTGCCAGCACCACTACGGATATGACGGTAGGTAGTACCTCGACAACCAGTAATTCTACGGATGTGGCTCTTACTGGCGCAGGCTATTTTATTGTATCAACCGGCACAGACGGAGGAACTGCATTCTCCAGAGCTGGTAATTTAAGTGTCGACGATGATGGTAATTTGAACATCAATGGCAATGAAGTTTGTGGGTGGGAGAAATATACTCTCGATGCTAGTGGCAACAAAGTGTATGATACCACTAGCGCTGTAGAGGCGATTAATCTTAACAGCGATACTTACAGCGGCAGTAAGAAGGTTATGGCTGCCAAGGTCACCTCTTCTGCCGCCTTAACTGGGGCTCTTGATTCATCATCTACCGTGGCGAAAAATGCCACTGGATTGACCGCTATCGGCGATACAAAGGCTCTAACATATGATACGACATCAAGCATTAGCGTGTACGATGCACAAGGTAATGACTATCCAGTTACCATCAGTTGGAAAAAATGCGCTGCTGAGGGTGACACAACTAGTTGGTACTGGCAAGCTAGCTCGACTACTGCCGGTGCAACAATAACCCCTTCCAGCGGTTATGTTGCTTTTGACTCAGATGGCAAGTTGGTTACTTCTGCTACTACACTTTCAGCAACCGTTGATGACACTGCAGGTTATACCAGCTCCAATGTGAGCGTGGGGACAGGCGTGGCAGCAGGTACTTATACTACGACGGTAACGGGTACGAGTGGTGCTTATGTTGTCACTTTGTCAGATGGCACGAATACCTATACAAATACAAATGGTAAAACCGATGGTTCAGCTACGTTTACCACATCATCGGGTACAATCACATTGACTGCGCCAACATCAATTTCGACCGGTACAAACAAATTTGCCGTCACTGCTTCTACCAGCACCACCGCTGCTTCAGCAAAAGATGCTGAGGCAAACTATGCATATTCCAATGTTGGCATTGGAACAGGTGTAGCAACCGGTACTTATACTACTACAGTAACGGGTACGAGTGGTGCTTATACTGTCACTTTGTCCGATGGCACGAATACCTATACCAATACAAATGGTAAAACGGATGGTTCGGCTACGTTTACCACATCATCGGGCACAATCACATTGACCAAACCGAGCAATCTGGAAGCGGGCACGACGGCGTTTACTGTTGCTTCCACTACTACTGCTTTTGATGCTACCCCTACTCTTACCGTGGGAACACCGACCACAGCTGGCACAGCCGATGTTACTGTTGCAATGAACCTTTCAGCTCTTACGACCAGCAACCTGTCGGGCACTAGTACGACAAGTGTTAAATCTGATGGGAATGCGTCGGGAACACTGTCAAGTTATACTATTGGTACAGATGGAACGATTGTAGGTACATACAGTAATGGACTAACACAGTCAATGGGGCAAATTGCGTTGGCTGTTTTCGATAATGCAAGTGGGCTAGAAAAAACTGGGGACAATCTTTATACCGCTAGTGCCAGCTCTGGCGATTATAAAACTGTTGTCGCTGGCACAAACGGCACAGGGAAGATGACGGCTTACGCACTGGAACTATCAAACGTGGATTTGGCATCACAGTTTAGTTCCATGATGATCGCCCAACGAGCTTATCAAGCTAACAGTAAAGTCATTTCTACAGCTGATGACATGCTACAGTCTCTCATTGCAATGAAAAATTAATAAAGCAACTTAATATTACTAGTTGGCTGGGAGAGCATTTTGGCACTCACAGTCCGCATCGATTATGAGTTGCATCTAGCAGAAGGGGGTGGACGTATGAGTTCAACTTTCGGTACCTATAGCGTCGCTTATTCAGGAATGTATACCAATCAGGCCGCATTGGCAGCAACAAGTACTAACCTTGCCAATGTAGATACTACTGGAGCTTCAAAAGTGCAGGTGGCTAGCGCTGAACAAGATACCGTCCAGGCGAGTGGAACATCTACAGGAAATGGTGTTAGCGTAGCATCCATTACGCGGTCTCGTGATGTATACCTTGACCGCGCTTATCGTACCCAGAACTCCAGTGCCACTTATGACTCAGTGAAAAGTGGAAATTTGACATATATCGACAAGGTGTTGAGTGAATATGAGACTAGCTCTACCACGACGACCTCTACTGGTGTGCAGGCGGCGATCGATACGTTCTTCACTTCATGGAACGCATTGTCGACAGATTCAAGTACTACCAGTACTCGTACGGCGGTTACGACAGCTGGTTCTGACTTGGTCACAATGCTAAGTGATATTAATGATCAATTACAGCAACTACAGACTGATGCAGTGACTGGGGTTACCGATGGCGTGAAAAGCCTTAATGATCTTGCTATGCAAGTTGCGGACTTGAATAAGCAAATTACTAAAACGGAGACAGGTAACGGCAGCAGTGAAGCTAGCTCTCTACGGGATCAACGTGATGCTCTACTGGATCAGATGTCTGCCTTGGCCGATATTAGTGTTACTGGATCAGGTGGGAATTTACAAGTTACTCTAAATGGAGCAACGTTGGTGGATGGCGATAAGGCTAATACCTTGGTTGTTGAGGGTAGCGGGACAACCACTGATCCGGTGACGGTGAAATGGGCTGATTCGGATACGAGAGCTACTATTAAAAGTGGCAGCATAAAGGCGTATATGGAAGACGCAGATCAAACCGGCTACGAAACTATCGGTGCAAGTGATATCCCTTATGATTTTACCACCACTGCAGCCAGTTCGATCAGTACCATGAGGCAGGCTCTAAATGACTTGATTACTACGGTCGCAACGAAAGTTAATTCCTTGAGTACCTCAGGCGTCGACCTCAATGGGGATACTGGTCTTGACTTTTTTACTGCCATCGATTCCAGTAAGCCGCTGAGTATCAGTAACATACAGGTTAATCCTGAACTAATAACTGATTCTGGCAAGGTAGTTGCCTCTTCCAGCGATGCCGATGGTGACAATACCATCGCTAGTGCAATAAAGGCTCTTGCTACGGATACTACTTGTTATAAGAACAGTGATTCAACAGCGCTGAATATTACCCAGTTCTATACGGCGGTGACTAAGTGGATAGGGACTGCTGGCGATACAGCAACGAGTAATTATACAACCCAAGCAGCTTTAGTTACGCAATTAGAGAACCAGAGACAGTCTGTTTCTGGCATTTCCATCGATGAGGAAATGGCGAATATGATCAAGTTTCAAAATGCCTACGCTGCCAGCGCTAAGGTGATGAGTACGATCGATAGCTTGCTTGGTGATTTAATTGGGGAATTTGGTTAAGGATCTGGGCTAATATAAGGGGGAAAATGAAATGGCTTCAACTTTTTTGGGGCTTACTATTACCAGTAGTGGTTTGAATGCCGCTCAAATCGGACTGGCCACAACTACCAATAATATGAGTAATATCGATACAACGGGTTATTCACGGCAAGTGTTAAACCAAACATCCGTAGGTCCAGCTGCTGTTTACAGTAGCAGTTTAGTTGGTGAAGGCGTAGAGGTTACTTCAGTGGATAGTGTACGAAGTTTTCGCCTTGATCAAAAGTATTGGCAGACAAATAGCGCATCGAGTAAAGCGGAGGCCACGTCCACCTGTCTGCAACAAGTCGAGAAGGTTTTTGGTAGTACGACTACCAGTGATATTACGACAGATTTAAACACGTTCACCTCAGAATTATCGACGCTAGCTAGTAGCCCCACTGACACGTCAGTTAGAGCTACGGTGCTGGCAGATGCACAAACCCTCTGCGATACAATTAATGCTGCTTCTACCACTTTAACAGCGCAACGTAGTGATATTGATACTGATGTAAAAACAACAGTAGAACAGATCAACTCTTATGCGACGCAGATTGCTACGTTAAATAAGCAGATTTCGGTGGCCAGCGCATCGGGTGCTTCTACCAATGAGTTAGAGGATCAGCGGAGACTCGTGGTGGATAATCTTTCGGGGCTCATTGGTATCAATGTAACCCAAGAAGATAATGGGGATCTTACCATTGCTGTTGCTGGATCTACACTGGTAAGCGGTAATAAAGCGAATGCACTGGAATGCTATACCATCACCGATGCCACTAGCGCTCAGAATGGCATGTCTGGCATCCGCTGGAGCGATTCTGGCAAAAATTTTAATACAGGTACTTCTGGCGCGCTAAACGGCTACCTTCAGGTTCGGGATGGTAGCACCGCAGATAGCAAGGGAATACCATACTATACCAGTCAATTAGACAATTTTGCGCGGACTTTTGCCCAGGCTTTCAATGAGGGGGTTACTTCTGGTACCACCACCTATAACGGTAGTGCGGATGGGGTAGGTATTGATGATGATGCGACCACGGGTACCCGTTTTTTCTCCTATGATAACTTATCGTCGGCTGATCTGATGGCAAGTGGCACTGATACGGCTGCAGTATACCAACATATCACTGCCGCCAATATAAGTGTCTCAAAGGATATTGCAGATGATACGGATAAGATCGCAACAGCCTCAAGTACGGGTGGGGACAGCAATACTGACAATCTTACGGATCTGATTAGCATCGCTACAACGGTTAATATTTCTGGTAATTCTACCGTTTCGGGTTTATATAATGTGATCGTCGCCACTGTCGCTGGTGCTAGCGCCTCGGCCCAAACCGAATATGACCGCAAGAACACTAGCGCAACCTATATTAACACCAGCCGAACGTCCGTATCTGGTGTTAATAGTAACGAGGAGACGACTAATTTGACTACCTATCAAGCAGCGTATGCTGCGTCGGCTTCCATGTCGAGTACCTGGAGCCAAATATATAGTACAACTATCAATATGGTAAATACTGATTAGAAAGAAGGGCTTTTTATGCGCATAACTAATGGTATGGTAGCGGCAAATAGTCTGCGCAATATTAGCAAGGCTGAAAATCGACTGGCGACTGCGAATGCGGCTGTGTCGTCTAATCAAAAAATTCAATCGGCCTCTGAGAATACATTAGTGGCAACGCGGGCGGTAACGTATCGTAGCTATGTATCCCAGGTAGCCCAATACCAAGATAATACGGAAGCTGCCCAAGGCTGGCAGTCGGCAACGGATACTGCACTGAGTAGCCTGTCTGACACCGTATCCACGTTGAAGGAATTAGCGACCACTGCGAACACGTCCACTGTGAGTGATAGTGATAAGACATCGATGATAACACAAGTGAAAACATTGCAGGCTGAAGTGGTTTCCTATATGAATACCAATTATTCGGGCAGTTATGTTTTTGGTGGGTACAGCACGAGTACGGCGCCTTATGCAGTGGTGTCGACCAATATTGGTGATACCGTGACTTATAAAGGGGATTACTTGAGCCTTGGTGGCGTGGTATCAGCGGATGTATCTGATTCTGATATCAAAGCCTTTTATACCACCAATGCTACTGATGCCTATAATACGTTAACGGCTGCGTCGGCCACTGCCCTGAAGGCTTCGACAGCAGCTACAGCAGCGGCAGCTGCTACTCCCACTGATCTTACGTTAGCGGCGAAGGCGACAACGGCTAAGAACACTTCGGATGCCCTAGCGGCGGCTGTGACTACTTATGGTGGTACGACAAATTTAACAGATGCGGTGGCGACTGCGAAAACGACTGCAAAGACCTTAGCGACGGCTGTGACTACTTATGGTGGAACGACGACGTTAACGGATGCGGTGGCTACTGCTAAGACTGCTTATGATACAGCATTAGCAGCTTCCACAGCCTCTGCGAGTGATACTACGTTAGCAAGCGCAACGGCTACGGCGCTCACTACTTATAATGCGTTAGCAGGGGATGTTTCTACCTATGGTGGTGCGACGACGTTAACGGATGCGGCGACTACTGCTAAGGCTACTTATACTACATTAGCTAATGTGGCTACGAATGCAGATCAGGATATTAATTATAATATTGGTTTTAGCAGCTGCGTTACCGTTAATACGGAGGGACAGGATGTTGTTGGCGAAGGCACTACGAGCAACCTCTTCAATACCATCTCCAAACTACTTCTTGCATTGAACGGCGATACCAGCTATAAGACAGCTTCCGCAGACTCAGCAGGTAACGTGACAGTTACCACCAATTCCTTGGATTTAGGCGATTTAATTGACGAATTCGCTACGAATCTTAGCAAGGTAACCGCTACCCAAGCGACATTAGGTGGCAACATGAATCGAGTGACTAGTGCCGTTACGACCTTGAGCGATGCGGCTACACTCTATAAGGGGCTCATGACGGACAATGAAGATATCGATACCGCGGCAGCGGCTACGGAATTAACGAGTGCGGAGTATACTTATGAAGCGGCTCTTGCGGTTGGGGCAAAGGTAACCTCCAAATCACTGATCGATTATATTGCATAATTATAATGGAAAGGAGGCGGAGTAAATGTCCTCAAGTAGTAGTATATCAACCAGTACGGTCAATGGAGTAACCAGGGTTACGGGCTTGTCTTCGGGCATTGATGTGGATAGCATCGTTGCACAAATGACGACTGCTGAAAAGGCAAAGAAGTTAAATAAACTGGAACAAAAAGAACAAACGGCTGAATGGAAAAAAACAGCATACCAAAGCGTCATCACTGATATTCAAGATTTTAGTAGTACTTATTTTAGCACAACCTCATCGGCTAGCATAATGAAAGCATCTAATTTTTTGCAGTACACAGCTAGTAGTAGCAGCAGTGCGGTTACGGTGAATGCTGCCAGCACTGCTGCTGCGGGTAGCCACACGGTAGCAGTCAGTCAGCTAGCGACGAAAGCCACACTGACAAGTAGTACTAGCATTTCCAAAGAAGTGCAAGGCTCATCAGCCCCGGTTTATACGAGCCTCACAGACAAAAGCTTTGTCATGACCTTGGATGGTACTAAATATACAGTCGATCTTGATGGTGTGAGTGGTACCACTGGTACCGCTGCAATCACTGCGCTGCAAACGGCGATCGATACTGCAGTCGGTTCGGGTAAAGTTACTGCCGCTACAAACTCGTCTGGGTATCTAGAGTTGACAGCTACAGCTGCAACGACAACCACAACTGGAACGACAACTACAACTACAGGTGGTGGTGTACAGGCGATTACCGTTAGCGCCACCTCTACAAGTGATACTGGATTAACCAGCTTGGGCTTCGGCACGGGCGCAATCCTCTCTAATCGTTTGAGTACCTCTGATACGTTAGCGACAATTGCTGGTGAGTTAAAGTCTACCACAGCGACATTTGGTACTGCTGGAGTTTCATTGACCATCAACGGTACGACAGAAACCTTTGCCGCTACCACAACTCTCGCTAGTATGATGTCCACCATCAACAGTGCGGACCTGGGGGTCACAATGAGTTATGACTCCCTTACCGGTGAGCTGAAGATGACGGCTAGTGATACAGGTGCAGGCGATAAGGTGGTAGTGACAGACACTGACTCGAGTACGAGCAACTTTGCAACACTATTGTTGACGACTGCCACTGCTGGTACAGATTCCAAGATGACGATCGATGGTACTACTTTGACCCGTAGTTCCAACACTGTTACCCTTGACGGAGTGACGTATACAGCCACTGCAAAGACGGATATTACCACCACCAGTGGAACGACAACGACGACGACGGCTAACGATGCTACGGTCAGTGTCACTCAAAATACGAGTGGGGTTTATGACATCATCAACAATTTCGTGACGGCTTATAACAAGTTGCTGACTACGATCAATACTGCCATCGATGCAAATGCTGATTCAGACTACCCACCACTCACGGATGTTCAAAAATCCAGCATGACAGATGATCAAATTACGGCTTGGGAAACTAAGGCAAAAGTAGGGCTACTAGAAAGTGACTCCACGTTAACGACCTTTTTAAGTAGCTTACGCACAGCCGTGATTGATACCGTTTCTGGTCAGACGTCCAGCCTTTCTAGTGTCGGCATCACCACCGGGACCTATGACGAGAAGGGGACACTAGTGATTGATGAAGACAAACTAAAGGCAGCTATCGCCAGTGACCCGCAATCGATTATGAATCTTTTTACGCAGAAGTCTTCCACTTATCCCAATAATTCGACGGTGCGTAATCTGTCATCAAGTGCATTGTCTACTCGGTACAAGGAGGAAGGCGTTGCCTACCGATTTTACGATATTTTGCAGAAGAATATTTCAACCACCACGGATACGGCGGGCAATAAAGGTACATTAATAGCAATAGCTGGCACTGCTGACTCCACCACGACCACCGATAATCTGAGCAAATTAATTGCTAAATATACAACTGAAATCGATAAGGAGCAAACTCGAATCGATAAGTATGAAGATACCCTCTATACTAAATACAGTACGTTGGAAACCTATATTAATAAAATGAATACACAACTATCATCCTTGTCATCAACGACCAGTAGTAGTTAAAGGCAATAAAGACATTTTCAAGGAGTGGATCGTATGGGGCAGTGGCAAAAAGCCAGTTGCTGCTTAACTAAGAAAATCCAAATTATTGAGAAAATTGCTGTCAATACGGAGGCTCTGCGTCGCTTTATTCACCGACGCGAGATGCAAAGAATACAACGTACCCTTGATGAGCGTGACGTGCTCATCGAGGAGTTCATTGCGATCAATGCAGAACTAGCGATGGATCAAACCTGGAAAAGCATGGGGGAATTTACGCCAATCATTCAGGAGATTATCCATAAGCAACAAGAAATGATCGATCGTAGCCGCCAAAGCATCCAGGAAGCTGTGGCTGAGCGGGCTCGTATTGCCGACGAATTGAAGAGTAGCAAGGCGCGGCGACAGGTCAAAAGTCATTATACGAATCCTTGGGCTAGCGTAACCGCCCAGGGAAGACGCTTTAATGAAAAGGGTTGAGCAATACTTGGTAAACATAGTGAGGTGTTATCATGTAGCTACCATGAAGGCTACTCTTAGCATGCTAACTATACAAAATTTATTTGTAGCATCACCCATTGGCAATGGTGATCTCTTTTTGGTTCAGGATGATTGGTTGTATGTAAATCTTAAGGAATAAGGGGGAATGGTTGTGAATGCTGGCAATACTGCCAACGCATATAAGAGGCAACAAATCATGACTGCATCGCCAGAAGAATTGACGCTCATGCTGTACAATGGAGCGATCCGCTATGTGACAGAAAGCATGCAGGCGATTGAAAAGAAGGATATACCCAAAGCCCATGTTGCCAATATGCGAGCACAGGATATTGTACGTGAATTTATGTTGACAACGGATATGAAACAGGAAATATCTAATAAATGGATATTGGTTGATGAATATATATTGCATTGTTTAATTCAAGGAAATATAAAAAAGGATAAGGTAAAACTGGAAGAAGCAAAAAGATTATTGCTGGAGTTTCGCGACACCTGGTTTCAAGCCATGAAACTGGTACGTGTAGATAAAGCAGTAGGGAAGTAATGCAGCAATAAAAAGTCCTGTCTTACAGTAGTAGACAGGACTTTTGTACAGTTATAAAGGGATTTTCACGTAACATTCTAGGTAATAAATAGTTTTGTTAGAGCAATCCCTTTGTCACCGATTAGGTTATGGATGAGAAGGTGTAGAATATGAGGGTAAAAGAGTGTATGGTTGAGGGGCTGGAGTGGGCGCAGCAAAGTGAATGGGGGCAAGCAGCTTTAGCCTTTTGCCAAGTGATAAAACTCCAGCCAAATTTTCCGGGTGCCTATCAATGTTTAGGAGAGGTCTTAATACCCATAGGCGACTGGGATAACGCTGAGGCGTGTTTTTGTAAGGTGATTGAACTCGATCCTGAAATTCCAGAGGCTTATAACCATTTAGGGGTGGTCTTAAAACATAAAAACTGTCTGGATGAAGCGGAAGAGTGCTATCGCCTGGCGATTGGGAGGGATCCGGATTACTTTGATGCATTTCATAATTTGGGGAATTGTCTTAAATGGACCCAGCGTTTTGATGAGGCGGAGGTTTGCTATCTGCGGGCCTTGGAGCTACGGCCGGACTCTGAAAAATCCCGTTTTTCCCTGTCGACCTTATATCTACTACGTGGGCAATATAATAAAGGGTGGAAACTATACGACTCCCGCTTTAATTGGCAAGAAAAATTTCGTTTGGATATCCCGATTTGGCAGGGAGAAGCTTTGGCGGGGCGCAAGGTGTTGCTGTTTTATGAGCAGGGCTATGGCGATATGATTCAATTCATTCGCTATGCAAAGCAAGTTGCCCAAGCAGCGGCAAAAACCACAGTATGGATTCAAAAACCCTTGGAACGACTGCTGGCCACGATGCAAAATGAGTTTTCTGTCTGCGTTCGCGGCCGAAATATCGATCCGGGAGAATTTGACTTTGCCTGCTCCGTATTGAGTCTACCAGCGAAATTCAGTGCAGAGCCAGAAACCTTTTCTAGTGATATTCCTTATATTCATGGGGCTAAGGATCTTTCAGCAAAATGGGGAAAAATCATCGGTGATTTGGCGGGCGAAAGATGCAAGGTTGGTGTCATCTGGGCGGGAAATCCTGAGCATTCCGATGATCACAACCGGTCGATACCAATGGAATTATTTAGTAAATTATTTAATAAGGATAACATCTGTTGGGTTAGCCTGCAGGTCGGCAAAAAGGGGCAAGAACTACCAACATCCCAGTGTGTATTTGATTGTTCCGGTGAACTGGTGGATTTTGCAGAAACGGCCGGAGTGATCGAACATCTTGATCTGGTCATATCGGTGGATACGGCAGTTGCACATTTGGCAGGAGCCATGGGCAAAAAGACCTGGCTATTGTTGCCCTACAGACCGGATTGGCGCTGGGGTCTGGAAGGCGCAGACACTCCATGGTATCCGACCATGCGCCTATTTCGCCAGCAGCAACTTGGGGATTGGCAAAAAGTATTGGACAGAGTCACGATGGCTTTGGGAGATCTTGTTTAATGTTTTATTTACCAGTGGAATGCTGCAGTACATAATAAAGGGTTGCCTCAACGAATGAGGCAACCCTTTTATTAATGAACAGTATTAATTTTGTAACAAAGATAATACTTTCGATGGTTGTTGATTGGCTTTGGCGAGCATGGCAGTCGCCGCTTGGTTAATAACGCTTAGCTTGGTGTATTCTGCCATTTCTTTAGCCATATCCGTATCACGAATATTGGACTCAGCTGAAGTCAAGTTTTCACTTTCAGTATCAAGATTATTGATATTGCTCTCTAGGCTGTTTTGAACGGCACCTAGATTAGAACGTTCGGCAGATACTTTTTTGATTGCGGCATCAATGACCGTGATCGCACTCGTAGCACTGGTCGAAGAACTCAAATCAATACCTGTTGTGGAAGTATTACCGGCCACCCCTAGGCTGTTGGCATCCGTATCGCCGATGGAAAGGGTCATTGTTTGTTTGGAGTTTGCACCAACCTGGAAGGTCAGGGCATTGGAACTGTCGACCACGACAGAAGCGGTAGCAATCTTATCAGTAGCTGCTGCTTCCACAGCTTTAGTATAATTAGAATAATTGGTATTGACATCGCTTGTAGTAGCTAATGCAGTTTTAATAGCAGTAGCAGCCGTAGTTATAGCAGTACCAGCAGCTGTGTCATAGGTGCCACGAGCAGTAGTAAGAGTAGCATCAGCTAAAGTAGCAATCTTGGTATCTAAATCAGTCTTAGTAGCAACGATAGATGAAGCATCACCACTAGTGAGAGCTTTTGTATAAGCAGCAAAGGATTTGGTGACATCTGTTTTTGCATCAGAGGCAGCACCACCGGTGGCAGTCGTAATAGCAGTACTTAACGTAGCTAGATCTGTTGTTGACCCAGAAATAAGACCAGACAAGCTAGTCGCACCAGAAGTAGTGATTGCACTATTAGTAATAGCAGCAGTAGTAGCTTGTAAAGTAGCAGCTGTAGATAGTACGCTCGTAGCAGCTGTATTTATAGCGGTACCACTGGCAGTATTATAAGCCGTTTCAGCGGTAGCTAGAGTCGTATTACCATTAGCAGTATCTAAAGCAGTAATTGCAGTATCTAAAGTCGCCTTAGACGTTACAAGATCAGTGGCATCACCATTCGAAAGAGCTTTAGAATATGCATTATAAGCATCTGCGACAGCCGTTTTGGTGGCAGTGGCTGTACCACTGGTAGCTGTAGTAATTGCAGCATCAAAAACAGATTTAGCTTTAACACCAGCAGCAGAAGTCGAAGCGGTAGTCAGCGCAGTTTCAAGGGTGGTATTAGCAGCAACATTAGCAGTCAACGCTGTATTCGCCGTATTGCTAGCTGTATTATTGATTGTATTTAGAGTGCTAGCTAAAGCCGTATCCGTATAAGTAACAGATAATTTAGCGAGACTGTCATCACTACCAGTGACAGTAAGGTCGAAAGCCTTTAATGTATTACCAGTTGCTACAGCGGCCGCTCCGTTAATTGTACCTGCGGCATCTGTACCAGACGTTGTAACACTGGTTGCAGTACTTGTAGAGTCGACAGCATTAAACAGCTTGTTTAATGTCGTTGTGCTATCAGCTGCTAAAGTAATTGTAGAAGCTGAGCCGTAGGCACTAGCAGTTAATTTAATAAATTGATTATTGGTATCACTTGTATCCAAAGTGGCAGTTACGCCAGTCGTTTCTGATTGTGCATTGATTTTATCAATAACACCAGAAACTAAGTCACCAGACAAGATTGTGACCGTTGTGCCGTTAATACTCACATCGCCAGCATACGCACTTGCAGAATCAGAGGAAGACGTAATGCCAGAATTGCTTGTAGTCGTCAGCGCTGAAGTTGCTTGCGTTGCTACTTTGGTATACTGCACGTCATATGTACCTGATGCAGTATTATTGCCAGCAGTCGTTGCGAGGGTATTAATGGCACTTGAATTTGTTCCAGAAACAGCAGTAGAAGAACCACTATCCCCATTGAGTAATTTCTTAGTATTGTATTCAGTATCATTAGAAATACGATCAATTTGCTGGCGCAGTGAGTTGGTTTCATCTTGGACGGAGGTTCTGTCATCGTCGGTTAGGGTTTCAGATGATGCCTCGACAGCAAGTTCGCGCATGCGTTTTAGGATGGAAGTTGTTTCGTCCAGAGCACCATCAGCTGTCTGAGTCAAAGAGGTAGCATCTTGAGAATTGCTACTTGCTTGGTCAAGACCTTGAATTTGGCTACGCATTTTTTCGGAAATAGCCAGGCCTGCAGAATTATCAGCGGCGCTGTTGATGGAATACCCAGATGACAGTTTTTGCAAAGATGAATTCATTGCGGTAGTCGTTTTGTTTAATGAGTTCGTTGTGTTTAACGCGGACATGTTTGTACTGATTACCATTGACATAGTGATTCCCCCTGATTTTTATTAATTACGCATCCGTGCGTAATCTTCATACTCGGCAAAACTGAAAATGTTACCCTATGGGAAACGCCTCCTTTATGCTTGCCTATTCTTATCTTCGAGGGGAATTATTAAAATTTTATTTAGTAAGTGAGGAATTAATGTGAATTTTTTTTAAATAATGTTGTTTTTAGCTATTTATTTTGACATTTGGGATGTAAAATTCTGGTTAAACTGCTGATAAAGCTAGATTTCGTAGGCTGTTTGGTTTTTGTATCTGTTTCTACTTTGAATTGATAGTAATGGGTTTCCGCAGTAAAATCATAGTTTACGATGAGGAGGAAGAAATAGGTAAGACAGAGAACATAATAGCAGTAATGGAGTTACATTTCATAACTATTAAAATCTAGTTAAATTATTAAGAAATTATTAGTATAACTAAATAAATAATAAATAATAGTATGTCATAATAAAGGAACAGAAATGTCCAAGGATGGATAATTTTACACAAGGTAGTGGCTCAAAGGGCGTTTGTACATGAAACTATTACTGGTAGATGACGAGAGTAAATTAGTAGAAGCATTAGCCCATTTGTTAAAGAAAAACGGCTTTGTCGTGGATGTTGCGATGGATGGTGAAACAGGCATTGAAATGGCCTGTACAGGAGTCTATGACATTATTATTTTGGACCGTATGCTGCCTTATTTAGATGGTATTTCCCTACTTAAAGAATTTCGGAGACTTGGACATAGTACGCCCGTCCTCTTTCTAACAGCTAAGGATACCCCTGATGATCGGGCGGAAGGACTCAATGCTGGTGCCGACGATTATTTGGTTAAACCATTTTTCACTGTGGAATTAGTAGCAAGATTACACGCCTTAGCCCGTCGGAAAAACAAAGATATAGTGGATACCCTCTTAGTTTTTGACGATATTATTTTTGATCCCCAGCGTGCCCAAGTGACAAAACAAGGCATGGTCATTCAGCTAACATTGAAAGAATCACAACTGTTAGAATTATTAATACGCAACCAGGGACAAGTCGTTACCAAACAACGGATCATCGAAAAGGTGTGGGGTTATAATTCCGATGCGGAAGAAAGTACAATTAACATCTATATTCATTACTTGCGCAAAAAGATTAACATAGTCAATTTGAAGACAGTACGAGGCGTTGGCTATTATTTGCAGAAAAGCAAAATTGGGATCATTGCCAATTGAGATGTGCTGAAAGCAGAAAGAGGTTCCCTGTTATAACAGGGAACCTCTTTCTGCTTTCAGCATAGTCGATATTTTATATTTTTCTGGCTTGTATATATTTCGATTTCAAGATGAAGTCTCTCGATGATGATGTTCCTAACCATGTCTTGCATCTCTTCAGCGGTGTCTTGAACGCCCTTGTCGATGGATAATAACAGCGCATCGGCTTGCTCTAGGGACAGATTTGGGGGGACTACCAAATTGAAAGTAGGCTCAAATGATTTGCTGGCATACTTCTCAATAAAAATTCTCATTCGCTTACCAACATTATTTATGAAATCATTATCTACTGCTATCTCCCCCAAATATTCTCGTATATATCTATCTAATTCTTCCCAAGGGCTTTCGGTTTGTATAGGAGTAGGGAAAGGGATAATTTTTGCGGTCAAAATGGCACCTCCTTTGGTAAAATCAAGATTAAAGCCTGCACCTATGAATTAGGATTTGGCGTAAAGCAAATGATTTATACGTTATTTTTCTTGAATATACCTGAATTTATCTTCGTATATCTCCCCGCGGATAATATTTATACATTTTGGTGCATCGATTGCCAGTCTTAAGTCCCCATCATCACTTCTGACGACTTTAACCATAATGTCTTTCCCAATCATAACGTATTCGCCAGGTTTTCTGCCTAATACTAGCATACCATTTTCCTCCTTGAATCAATAATACTTGTACATTACTATCATCTCATTCTTTTCTTTAGTCTTGCTTTAGTTTTTCTTAAATGATTCATAATAATAATTTAAGAATTAATAATGTGAATAATTCTGATACTGTAATAAAAAAAGTGGCTAAAAATCTTTGCGATTTTTAGCCACTTTCAGTACTAGATGAGAACATATAGTGGTTCATAAGTAATAATTTTCTACAAATAAGGAAGCGAAACATTGAAAATGCTTCCCTGACCGGGAGTACTAAGGGCCTTGATGCTACCATTGTGGCTTTCCACAATCCACTTGGCAATAGACAATCCGAGTCCTGTCCCACCTCGAGACCGGGAAGAATCTGATTGGTAGAACCGTTCAAATATTTTCTCAACATCTTCTAGATGAATGCCTTCACCTGTATCAGTGACTGATAATAAAATGCCCTGTTGTGAATTTTCCAGCTTAATGGTGATTTTTCCACCAGTTGGCGTGTGGCGAATAGCATTATCTAATAAAATGCCGACGACCTGACGTAGTTTAGCCTCGTCACCACAATAAGGAATATCTGCTTTCACCTGCACATCAAGGGTAACTCCCTGGACAGCGGCAACAGGACGGAAAAGTTCAGATGCGATTACGATCGTATGGTTCAGTGGGAAAGGATCCTTATTCAATAATTGCTGCTGGGCATCGGCCCGGGCTAAAAATAGTAGAGATTCAACCAACTTAGTCATGCACAGGGTTTCTTCATAAATATTACTTAACCAATGCTCTTGACTTTGGACTGTGTCCTTAGGATTATCACGGACAATTTCTAGATTGGTTTGAATGACTGCCAGTGGTGTACGAAATTCATGGGAGGCATCTGCCAGGAAATCTTTCTGCTGTTGCCATGACTTCTGAATCGGAATCATAGCTCTATTAGCCATAAAGAGGCTACCAAACAACGATAAAATCATACAGATAATTCCAGTAATACTCAGTCCAGTGATTAACTCCTTTAATAGGGTGCGATCTCGTTCAAAATCTTGAAAAACGATAAATACGCCCTGATGATCGGCAATAGGGGTTATTTGATAAAAATATTCAGTTTTGTTAAATAAGATACTTCCTTTATTCTCGCTGGTTTTCTGGGTTTGTACTGCTAGTAAAGCGATTTGATCTTTTGTTAGAGGTACAAAGTACGAAGTCTGTATCACATCACCTGCTAGGTTTGTTTTTACAAAGAACATCATGGGGCCAGGACCGCCAGAACCATGGTCAGGAGGTAAGTCTATGGAATCCTCCATATTTAGGGCAAGTTCAGGGGGCAAGCCGATGGGCTTACCCATAACTAGGTCGTGGGATAGTCTATTCATCATATGCTTTCCGCCATCAATCATTTTGTCCTGCACAAAAAAATAAGTTCCTGTAATTAACAGGAAAAACAACAAGACAATGACACTGAGGTTGACCAGCATAAGCTTTAAGCGTAGTTTACGAAACATTGTCGTCCTCCTTTAAATAGTAACCAACTCCCCGCACGGTTCTGATCAACGAGGTATTAAGCTTTTTGCGCAGATAATGGATATAGAGGTCTACATTAGCCAGTTCAATATCAGCATAATAACCCCATACTCTTTCCAAAATACGGTCTTTGCTAACAACAAGACCGTAATTGCGCATAAGTAGTTCTAGAAGTAAGGATTCTTTGGCTGTGAGTTTGATGATTTGATTGTCCGTTTTTACTTCACTGCGCAAAGGATTCAGCACCCAACCAGCAACTGCTAGTGTATCTTCGACTAATTCTTTATTGATGCGACGAGTAAGAGCCCGAATACGGGCTAGTAGTTCTTCTGTTGAAAAGGGTTTGATGAGATAATCATCGGCACCAGCATCGAGACCTTCTACCCGGTCTTGTGGTGTGTCATTGGCAGTGAGGAATAACACGGGAGTATCAAATCCTAGAAGGCGGAACTCCTTTAGAAGAGAAATGCCAGTACGGCGGGGGAGCATGCGATCGAGAATCAGAATATCATAGACACCAGTAGTAGCCATATCTAGTCCTGTTTCACCATCGGCGGTAGTATCTACGGCATATCCTTTTTTCTTTAAGATATGGGACAGGGCTTGTGATAAGCGCTGTTCATCTTCTACCAGCAATATTTGCATTAAAATACCTTCTTTTATCTAATTTTGACTGGATTATATTACTATAAGTATATTGTAAAGTAAAAATCTTTAAAAGTCATTTAAATTTCAAAGGCTTTTCAAATAATTCCATGCGATATAAAGCATAGAGTACTATAAAATTGCCTAAAAGCAAAATAGGAGGGAAAATATGAATATTTCATCGACATCTAATTCCATTTGGAATACTTTGATTGGATCAAATACACAGAGTACTTCAACAAGTACTGCCAGCAGGTCGGATACTTCGACTAGCAAAGCAGCTATGAGGGATTTAATTGACAAGGTATCAGACGGCACAGCCAGCGCATCTGAGATACAAGACCTGACTGCTAAGTTAAAAGAAATGGCCACGAACGAACAAAGCATGTCTAGCAGCACATCTTCAAGTAGTGGATTATCGTCTGATGCAGTGATGAAAAGTTTGATGGAAAAGATCACGAATGGTACTGCTACGGATGACGATGTGAAGACGATTGCCACTAAGATGAAAGAACGAGCCAGTGACATGCAGGCTCATTTTGGTGGGGTAAGTCGTTCGGGAGTCACTAGCAGTTCTTCCGCTGATGAGATGAAAGATCTAGTTGACAAGGTTGCAGGTGGCACAGCGACCGATTCTGAGATAACAGACTTGACTGCTAAGCTAAAAGAGATCGTTACTAATATGAAAAGTACATCGTCTACTAGTGATTCATCGTCCACGAGTGGAACATCTTCTGACTCGGAACTGGCTAGCTTACTAGCAAAAATTAAAGATGATACAGCTACAGCTGCTGACGTAAAAGCCATAGCCACTAAAATTCAAGAGAAAGCTAGCGAGATGCAGGCTCAATCTAGTATGGGCAGTATGCCACCACCGCCACCAATGAGCAGTGGGTCTTCTGATGAAGGCACCAAAGATTTAATTGATAGTGTAGCAGCTGGTACAGCGAGTGATTCTGATATCGCGGCTTTGACTGCTAAGCTAAAAGAAATGGCCATACAGATGCAAAATGCATCTTCAACCAGTGGAACATCTTCTGATTCAGATATGAAAAGCTTAATGGCAAAAATTTCAGATGGCACTGCCACTGTTGCTGATGTAAAAGCTATAGCTACTTTAATGAAAGCACATGATGATTCGGCCAGTAGCTCATCCACGGTCGGAGCTGCATCCTCGACGGCAGGCGTGGCATCCGTATCAAGTAGTAGCTCTTCTAGTACTGATGCACTTCTGGAAATGCTAAGTGCCCTCTATGCAAATTCGACTGACTCCACTAGCACTTCATCGGACACTACTTCCAGTAGTAATACAAAAAATAAATCGTCCGCTATCACATCAGCCCAGCTAATGGAGTCGTTCATGGAAGCCTACTCTCAAAATTATAGTGATCTTGCAACATCAACACAAACATTCACCGCCTAGACAAAAGAATAGTTTAGATATATGACATAAAAGAGGCGCAAGCCTCTTTTTTTCAATATTTTGTTCTCAGACAGCTTTTTTCAAAGAAAAATCCAATTTTAATAATATACAATAAAAGATAAGAAATGACATAGTTGGAGTGATAGGATGAACAGTATGATGGAAAAAATGTATAGGGCAGTAGCACTAGATAAAGCAATGGATAGTAGAGATGATTACACCAGCAGGCATAGTCGGAATGTTGCTTATTTGATGCATAATCTGGCTTATCATATGAAATTATCTTCAATCACTCCCAATAGAGCCTTTATGGCTGGATTAGTTCACGATATCGGTAAAATGGGCATATCATTGCCTATTCTAAATAAGCCAGGAAAGTTGACTCCGGAGGAATACTTAGTTATTCAACAACACCCTGTCATGGGTGTGGAGATTTTGAGTAGGATCGGCAATTTTGACAATGTACTGCCAGCGGTCAGACACCATCATGAACGTTATGATGGAAAAGGCTACCCAGACCGAATCCAAGGGGAACAAATTCCTTTACTCAGTCGGATGTTGGCGCTATGCGATACCTATGATGCCATGACGACAAAGCGCTGCTACCGTCCATCAACCACTACACAACAAGCATTGACCGAAATCCAGCAGTGTGGCAAAAGTCAGTTTGATCCTGAAATATGTCAATGCTTTTTGGCTATGATGAATCAAAGCCATCGAATGAGAAGTGCCTAAAATATCTCATTAGATGAGTCAAGCAATGCTTGAGGTTGAATTCTTGATATATTCTTACAATGGACATTTATCCGTTGTGAGAAAATATTAATTGACAAAACAACAATAAAATGCAATAATCGACTCTAGGAAGTTCAAAATTTAATAAATTAAAATACAAAAGTGATGATTGGGAGTAAAGGCGATGGATAGACTGCCACAGAGAGCTGGTGTTTGCTGAAAACCAGTGCAGAGTTATTGCTGATTAAATCACCCATGAACTCTTCTCCGAATTGCGCAGGATGATTCCTGTGTGGATTAGGCAGAGGCGCCACCTGGGCGTTAACCAGGAGTCGGTTGCTTGACCGATGTAAAGTGATAAGTAGGGTGGTACCGCGCATGTTGCGCCCCGATACAACAGATATGTTGTATTGGGGCGTTTTTTAATTGTCAAATTGGATTTAAAAGGAGAAAAAATTATGAAAAATATGAAGAGAAAAATGCAGACGATGGATGGCAATACAGCCGCAGCCCATATTTCCTATGCATTTACTGATGTAGCAGCTATTTATCCCATTACTCCATCGTCCAATATGGCAGAACATGCTGATGAATGGGTGGCGCAAGGTAGAAAAAACATCTTCGGACAGACGGTACAGATTGTAGAAATGCAGTCAGAAGGTGGTGCTGCTGGAGCCGTACATGGTTCATTGCAGGCAGGTGCTTTGACGACGACTTATACCGCATCCCAAGGATTGCTACTGATGATTCCTAATATGTATAAAATTGCTGGGGAGCTATTACCTGGTGTATTCCATGTCAGTGCCAGAACAGTTGGAGCCAATGCAATTAGCATTTTTGGTGATCATTCAGATGTTATGGCAACTCGGCAGACGGGGTTTGCCATGCTAGCGGAAAGTAGTGTGCAGCAAGTCATGGATTTGGCGGCTGTGGCTCATCTATCTGCTATTAAGGCCCGCGTTCCCTTTCTTAATTTTTTTGACGGTTTTCGGACTTCCCATGAAGTGCAAAAGATTGAAGTCCTTGAATATGATGAATTAGCTCCTTTGTTAGATCGAGATGCCCTCGCCAAGTTTCGCCGAAAGGCTCTGAATCCTGATCATCCAGTACTCAGGGGGACAGTGCAAAATTCGGATATTCACTTCCAACAACGAGAAGTTTCTAATGGATTTTACCAAGAACTTCCTGAGATTGTAGAAGGCTATATGAGTGAAATTGGCAAACTCACGGGCAGGAACTATCATCTTTTTAATTATTACGGAGCGAGTGATGCTGATCGCATGATTATTGCCATGGGTTCTATGTGTGAAGCTATTGAAGAAATGGTAGATTATCTAAATGCCAATGGGGAGAAAGTTGGACTGTTGACTGTTCATTTATACCGACCGTTCTCTATTGAACATTTCTTTAAATATATTCCGCGCACTGTGAATAAAATTGCTGTTCTGGATCGGACTAAAGAGCTAGGAGCTGTTGCCGAGCCCCTTTATCTTGATGTAAAATCAGTGTTTTACGGCAAAGAATGGAGTCCAGTCATCGTTGGTGGCCGCTGTGGTATTGGTGGTAAAGATGTAATTCCTAGCCATATTCAAGCTGTTTTTGAAAATCTTAAACAAGAGCAGCCTAAGGATAACTTTACGGTGGGGATTATTGATGACGTCACTCACACTTCCTTACCTTTTGGCCAAGATATTGATACTACCACAGTAGGAACTAAAGCTTGCAAATTTTGGGGCCTTGGTTCTGATGGAACAGTGGGTGCTAACAAAAGTGCTATTGGAATTATCGGTGATCAGACGGATATGTATGCCCAGGCCTATTTTGCCTATGACTCAAAGAAATCTGGGGGCGTGACCATTTCTCATTTGAGATTTGGTAAACAACCTATAAAATCTCCCTACCTGATTAACAAGGCTGATTTTATTGCCTGTCATAACCAGTCCTATGTGGATAAATACAATGTGCTGGAAGGTTTAAAGCAAGGCGGCAATTTCTTATTGAACTGTACATGGACGGCAAAAGAACTGGATGAAAAATTGCCTGCCGCCATGAAACGCTATATTTTCGAGAAAAATATCAACTTTTATACCGTAGACGCTGTCGGTATTGCCCGGGAAATTGGCCTTGGTGGTCGGATTAATATGATTATGCAATCAGCATTCTTTAAAATTGCCGATATTATTCCATTGGAAGAAGCCATTAAGTATCTGAAAGAAGCGGTTGTAAAATCTTATAGCAATAAAGGTGGGAAAGTCGTCAGCATGAATAACGCCGCCATTGATAAGGGGGTAGACTCTATTACCCTAATCAGTGTCCCGGCTGCCTGGGAAACTGCCCAAGATAGAGACGCTCTTGCTGTTCGTGTGCCAGATTTTATTAAAAATATTCTGATTCCGATGAATCGACAAGCAGGGGATACATTGCCAGTCAGTGCTTTTGTTGGTATGGAAGACGGCACTTTTCCAATGGGTACTTCCGCTTATGAAAAACGTGGTATTGCCATTAACGTTCCTAGCTGGCAAGCAGATTGTTGTATCCAATGTAACCAATGTTCCTATGTATGCCCTCATGCTGCCATCAGGCCAGCACTATTAAGCACGGTGGAACTGGAAAAGGCTCCAGAGAGTTTCGTGGCAAAGGCGGCTATTGGTAAGCCAGAACTGAGCTTCTCCATTGTTATTTCTCCTTATGATTGTACAGGCTGTGGTAACTGTGCACAGATTTGTCCATCCAAGGAAAAAGCCTTGGTAATGAAACCCCTAGCAACCCAGATTGAGCAGGATAACCTGTGGAATTACGCCATGGCGATAGCGCCAAAGGCCAATCCCATGAGTCCATTCACGGTCAAAGGCAGCCAATTTGAAGAGCCCCTACTTGAATTCTCTGGTGCTTGCGCAGGCTGTGGCGAAACTCCTTATGCTAAATTGGTGACCCAACTCTTTGGCGATCGGATGATGGTGGCAAATGCCACTGGTTGTTCTTCTGTCTGGGCAGGTAGTGCACCATCTATTCCTTATACTAAAAACCATCGTGGACACGGACCGGCGTGGGGGAATTCTCTCTTTGAAGATAACGCTGAATTTGGACTAGGCATGCTCTGTGGCGTAAGACAAATTAGAGAAAAATTGGCGATGGATATTAGGTCCGCAGTAGTGCGCAGTGATGATGGCAAACTAACCGAAGCTTGTGAAGATTGGTTATTGAATAAAGATAAGGGTGCAGGTACAAGGCAAAAGGCAGATCAACTGATTGAAGCTTTAGAACGGGTAAAAGGCGATGAGCCACTATTAAATGAAATCTATGATAACAAAGACTTTTTAGTAAAGAGATCTCAATGGCTATTTGGTGGAGATGGCTGGGCTTATGATATTGGTTTTGGCGGCCTTGATCATGTGCTGGCCTCTGGTGAAGATTTGAATGTCTTAGTATTTGATACTGAGGTCTATTCAAATACTGGTGGTCAGGCTTCAAAAGCAACACCAACGGCGGCGATTGCCAAATTTACATCCAGTGGTAAACGCACCAAGAAAAAAGATCTTGGCATGATTGCCATGAGCTATGGCTATGTGTATGTAGCGCAAATCGCCATGGGAGCGGACAAAAATCAAACTCTTAAAGCCATTGCTGAGGCTGAGGCTTATCCAGGACCATCCTTAATTATTGCGTATGCTCCTTGTATTAATCATGGTCTAAAAGCTGGTATGGGCGCTAGTCATTTGGAAAGTAAGCGGGCTGTGGATAGTGGTTATTGGTCCATGTATCGCTACAATCCGGAGTTAAAAGAAACTGGTAAAAATCCATTCACTTTAGATTCTAAAGAACCGACCATGAATTTCCGGAAGTTTTTGATGGGCGAAGTACGCTATTCATCATTGAAGAAGCAATACCCGGATACGGCTGAGGCTTTATTCGAGAAAACCGAACAAGATGCGAAAGAAAGACTGGAAAACTACAAACGATTAGCTAGTCAATATAATGTAGTAAATCAAGAAACCGCAACAACAAAAGAATAGGTTACTTTATACCAGAATAAAACGGACTGTCATTGGCAGTCCGTTTTATTATTGCAAAAGACCCTCCAAATGCTTGGAAATGGACGGTTGATTATTGAGAACCTACAGTGAGGTGGTTAATTCCAGAAGGATTCGGATAAAATAGTAATGGTATAAACCAATACAGGATGGAGCTTTTAACATGATACGAATTAGCAATTATCAACTTTTTTGTTTAATGGTACTATTTGAAATTGGTAGCAGTATTCTTTTTGTATTGGGAATTGATGCCAAGCAGGACGCTTGGATTGGTGTTCTATTAGGCATGCTTATCGGACTGGCTGTAATGTGGGTTTATACAGAATTGCAAAAAAAATTCCCTCAAGAAAATTTAGCGCAGATTGTTATTAAGATTTTAGGTAAATACCTTGGGACACCCCTTGTGCTATTGTATGCACTATTCTTCTTTTATATTTCGACCAGAGATTTTCGTGATTTTGGTGAAATGATTGTTACTACTTTTCTTCTAAAGACTCCGTTGTTAGTCGTACTTATTGTTTTTATGCTGGCTGCCCTTTATGTTCTTTTTCTAGGGGTAGAGGTGCTAGGGCGTACAAGTGAAATCTTACTTCCTATTGTTTTATTCTTCATTATCAGTGTAGGTATCATGATTGGTATATCGGGAAGAATTCAATTAGATGAGTTATCACCAGTACTCGCAAATGGATGGCAACCTGTTTTCAAGGAGGTTTATCCTAATTTAGTAAATTTTCCTTTTGCTGAGACATATGTGTTCATGATGTATTGGTGCTACTTAGATACAAAGCATGATGTTCGCAAAATATCATTGTTAGCGATAGGGGTATCTGGATTGATCATTAGTCTTATTGATGTTGTTTCGATTTCTGTGTTGGGAGTGAATATAGCTGCTGCTACAACCATACCTTTTTTAGAAGTTATTAAGCTAATCAATATAGGTGGTATTATAAGTAATTTAGATGCTTTAGGAATCAGCCTGATGTTTATCGGAGGTTTTTATAAAGTGAGTATATTTTTTTATGGAGGTGTGCAAGCGCTTGCTACTGTATGTAAAGTAGTAGACTCCCGCTGGATCATGATCTTTGCAGGTGTTTTCGTCTTATGGCTGTCCATTGTTTTTGAGCCGAATTATCCATATCATATTTGGCTTGGCATCAAAGTGTCATTGCCATATATTAACAATGTTTTTCAGACGATAATTCCTCCCTTACTATTACTTATTTGCTGGTTGAAAGACAAGAGCTAAATCAGTTGTAGATTTATTCCATGGATGGTGATGTAAGATGCTTGATGTACAATGCGGATATAATAGTGATCATACAGATCAATATAGGATGGGATTTTAAAAATGATACGGATTAGCAATGATCAACTTTTTTGCCTGATGGTACTATTTGAAATTGGCAGTAGTATTCTTTTTGTATCAGGAATTGATGCCAAACAGGATGCCTGGCTGGTTGTTCTGATTAGCACCATTATTGGGCTCGGTTTAATGTGGGTTTATACAGAACTACAGCAGCAATTCCCTCAAGAAAATTTGGCACAGATTATTATTAAGATTTTAGGTAAATATCTTGGGATGCCCCTTGTGTTATTGTATGCACTATTCTTTCTGTATTGTTCGACCAGAAGTTTTCGCGATTTTGGTGAAGTCATTGTGACCACTTTCCTGATGAAAACGCCGTTGTTAGTGATACTCATCGTTTTTATCTTGACCGCTCTTTATGTTCTTTTTCTGGGTGTGGAAGTACTGGGGCGTACAAGTGAAATTTTACTGCCTACTGTTTTATTATTCATCATCAGTGTAGTTATCATGATTGGTATATCGGGAAGAATCCAATTAGATGAGTTATCACCAGTACTCGCAAATGGATGGCAACCTGTTTTCAAGGAGGTTTACCCCAAATTTGTGAATTTTCCTTTTGGTGAAGCAATCGTTTTTATGATGTATTGGTGCTACTTGGATACAAAGCAGTCTACCCGTAAGATTTCATTTTTGGCAATAGGTACAGCAGGATTGATCATTATTCTTATTGATGTTGTCTCGATTTGTGTGTTGGGAGTCAATATTGCAGGTACTTCAACCATACCTTTTTTAGAAGTTATTAAACTCATCAATATAGGTGGTATTATAAGCAATTTAGATGCTTTAGGGATCACCCTGATGTTTATTGGAGGCTTTTATAAAATGATATTATTCTTTTATGGAGGTGTACAGGCACTTGCTACGGTATTTAAAGGAGTAGACTCCCGCTGGATCATGATCTTCTCGGCTATTTTCGTCCTATGGTTGTCCGTTGTTTTTGAACCGAATTATCCATATCATATCTGGCTTGGACAGAAAGTGTCTTTGCAATATATACATAATGTCTTTCAGACGATGATTCCCCCTTTGCTACTACTTATTTACTGGTGCAAAGGTAAGAAGCCGATTAATTGAATAATATATTTCCATGGATGGTGATTTGATATGCTTGATATAGAATATTATAAGTATGTATTATCTAACGCTGGCTTGATTCCGGATGCTTTAATTCTGGGTGGATGGCTTTACGTTATAATTTTACTCATTGTACTTTTATACTATTTTCTTTGTTATATAAAAAAAATATTGTTTAGAGGAAGGCAATGATTATTTGGTATCATTGCCTTTAATTGGCTTCAATAGCAATCCTAATCTTTTAAGATTGGCATCTACTTTTACTTCATAGGATACAGTGGGGAAGATATTGTCCCAATCATCTTTGATGCTTTTCCACTCTTGTGGATATTTTTTAGAGTAAGCACTGTCAAAGCCAAGAATATCTGTACGAAAAATTGTTTGTACTTTGTCGAGAGTTGTTTTTATCTCCCTTTCTATCATATCACTTTGTATTTTTTCCAATGTTACAAATGATTCTGGATCTTTAAAATAATTAGCAGTGTCCTGCTGCTCGACTATGTCCCCGTCTACTTTCACTTCAATAATGAAGATGATTTTTCCATTTATCATTTCGGGTTTGATACTGCTACTTGCTTTCGTTATCTCAATAGCAATCAATTTGCCTTTTTCATTAGGAGAAGGGATAGTAATAATGGCTCTTTTTATCTTTCCTGCTACCCAATTAAGACCTCTAGTTTCCATATTACTCAGGTAACCTACCAGCTTATCCTTTTTGAATACTGCTGTGCCTGAAAGCTGGACTCCTTGAGTGGTTGAGGCTTTTTTTTGCTTAGTCGGCATAGTGGACTGTTCTACAATTTCCATGACTCCGCCAATTGGATTGCTTCCACTTGCTATTGCTTTGAAATAAGTTAATACATCAGGAGTACTTACTTCAGAGTTTTCCCCCTTATTTTTAATCAGATCGTCTAAATAGGTTGCCTGTACATCTCCAATGCCATAGTTTGTGATTAATATGTCTCTTGCTTTTGCGTCTTTAGCAACGATCAGCCAAGCCAAGTTTCTCGTGTTACTATTTCGCATGAAAAAATCAAGAATAGGCAACAACCCTTCCTTGGCAAGCTGCTCGCTAATAACAAGTACTTTAACATGGGCAAAAAATGCAATTCGATCAAATTGTTCAGAAATGTTTTTTATTGCTTCAGCTACTGTAGTTCCTTTCGTAGTAATAATTTCAACAGGGGAGGATGGTTCACCACCGCCGTCTTTTTTTAATGCTCCTGGTCTTACTACCTGACAAGTCACAATGATGTTTCCTGTCTTATCATCTTTATCCAGGCCCAACGCAACTACAATGCCGATATCATTTATTTCTCTCCTGTCCCAGCATCCTGTTAACAACAAAGTACAAAGTATAACGGCCAAGAGTATCCTTTTCAATTATTCTCAACGCCCTTCTGATCGAATTTGTTGATTATTGATGAGAGGCCCTACTTTTTTGAATTTTTCCATGTAATTGATGTAGGCAGTGATTTCATAAGCCGTTGTGGAACCATTATGAACGAATCTTTTAAATCTTTCCAGATCATAGGAGCAAGGGGCGATAAATAGGGCGTACCGAAAGAACGTAGCGAACATACATGGGCAAGCAAAATAATGATCCCTACAATAAATCCATATAATCCAAGTACCGCGCTTAGCATAAGAAGAAAAAGTCTAAAGAAAATTAAAGCTTCCAATAAGGACGGAATGACGAAACTTGTAATTGTTGTTATGGCTCCTATGATAACCATGGGCGCGCTGATAAGTCCTGCCCTAACAGCTGCGTCGCCAACAATTAAGGCGCCCACAATACTGACGGCCTGACCTATTTGTCGTGGCATTCTAACCCCGGATTCCCGGAGTAGTTCGAATACGACTGACATAAATAATGTTTCAAGAAAACATGGGAAAGGTATTCCTTCTCGGGTTGCTGCGGCTGTGATCAGAAGGACAGTAGGGAGCATCTCTTGGTGGAATGTTTCCAATGCCACATATAAAGCAGGGAAGGTCAGTGTAATGAAAAATGCTAATAACCGCAGCAACCTTACAAAAGATGCAAAATAAAACTTGCTAGAGTAATCTTCAGTAACCTGAAAATTCTCAATAAATAAATGAGGCACGGTAAGTACAAAGGGTGTACCATTTACAAGAATGGCCACTCGGCCTTCTAATATTTTTGCTGTAACTTTCTCTGGCCTTTCGCTGTTTGCTATTGTAGAGAAACAGGAAAAGGGCGCATCCTCTATAAATTGCTCAAGATATCCTGATGAAATAACAGAATTGGTATCCATTTTATTTAAACGACTTTTAATCTCCTCCACAATTTTTTGATTTGCTATTCCATCAATGTAAGCGATGTTAATATCGGTATGGGTTTGTGTTCCCAGTCTGAATGGTTCAATCATCAGCTTAGGATTTTTGATGATTCTTCGTATCAGTGAAGTATTGACGCGCAGAGTTTCGACGAATCCCTCACGGGAGCCCCGGACGACCATTTCGGTTTCGGGTTCCTGAATACTCCTTGTTGCCCCGCCTTTAGCACTCATAACAAGTACTGTGTCATAACCGTCTATAAATAAAACAGTATTACCTGCGAGCACTGCATCGAGAACTTCATCAAATGCTTTTTCTTGTCTAATTTCAACCGCATTAAATACATGGTCTTTTAGAACGGTAAATAGATCATAGGATAATAATTTTTCCTCAGGGTCTATGATATGGATGTTAACCAGCAACGGCTTGACAATATATTCATCAATAATTTCTTTATCAGCCAATCCGTCAATAAAGCAGACAAATGCTTTTGTTTGTTTTTTGATACCAATGATGAATTCCCTGAAGATAATATCAGCGCTTTTACCGAGAATATTCTTCAGATCTGTTAAATTAGATGCTAGTTCTTTATGCAGAAAGTACTGCCCTTCAAAATACTTTTCTTTTTTATTTGAGGATTGTTGTTCTATTTTTTTTGGGGGGTCACCTGCAAGTGTGGCCGTCTGCCTTAGGATTTTAACAATCTGTGGCATGTCTTGGGCAATGTTCTCACTTTCTGCTATAAGTTGCTTGAGGGCGGCCAACTTTTTGATAGCCTCAACCTGGGAAACTGACCGTATGCTAGCTGAAAGTTTAGCGATATGCAGATTTTGTTGCCGTTTCATTTTACTCCTTTCGGAATAACTTGGAATTGTTTTCTATAGTGTGCCCTTATTTGCTGATTTAATATGCAAAAAACCAATCCCCGATTGGACTGAGGCTTTCTTTGAGAAAATAGAACAAGATGCTAAAGAAAGATGAGTAAACTACAAGTCGTCTGAAAATTATAAAAATTTAACTTAAACAATAATATTATAATTGAAGGAATATAATATTATTTGTCGAAAAACAATAATTATTAATAATTATTGTTAAAATGATACTCTTATGCCTAGATATTACATATCCCTAATCATTGGTAGCAAAGCCCACGGAAAAAAATTAAGGAGCGGCGCGACATGAAGAATCAAACATTAGGGCGTCAATTTAGAATATGGACGGTTTTGCTGGTCGTCGTTCCTAGTCTGCTGGTGATGGCAATTTACACCATTGGTCAAATCTCAGTTGTAAAAGGGGAAAATCTGGAAATAATGAGCCAGCGGGTAGATTCTCAAGAACGACTGATTAACTACTGGATATTAGAACGGGTCAGTGATGTGCGTAAGCTCACCCAGTTAGAAAGTGTTAGAAGCTTAGATGAACAGCAGATGAAAGCCACTTTCTATGTCATGCAACAAGATAGTGAAAACTTCGATTCATTATCATACATCGATAAAGACGGATTTTTTAAGTTGTCCACACTCAATCGCGACATTCAGTATCCATCAGCAATCGGTCAATCCTATTTTGAAGCAGCGCTAGCAGGGAAAGAATATGTTTCCGATGTGGTGATTGGGCGAAATAGTGGCCTGCCGATCATTAATTTCTCTTGCCCTCTTTTCGATAAAGCTGGCAATTTTCAAGGCTTGATACTGGGATCTGTAAAAACAACAACCCTGGAAGTACTCTTGCGTAATAATTGGATCGGTGAGACTGGAGAGGTACTCCTCGTAAATAGGGATGGAACCATGCTTACTGAGCCACGATACCTGAGGACGCTGATTGACAAGGGGCTTACCGCGGACACTGCCATTATGAAACTTAAATTGTCGGATGATGCGTTGCGCAATATCAAACTTGGTCAGTCGGGTACTGCCACGTGGGTTAATTATATGGATGACAAAGTGTTGGGGGCTTACAAGTACATGCCTGAGCGAGGGTGGACGCTTATTGGTAAGAATAGCGAAAAGGAAATTTTTTCTCCTATTTATAACCAGTTAGCGATGATGGCAATTGGCACATTTCTTTTAGTTATGCTGATGCTACCACTGGCTACGCTGATCACCAATCGCATTAAAAGGTCGATTGACTGGTTGATTGAACAGTCAAGCCTGGTTGCAACGAGAGACTATGAAATGATTGGCCAAGATAAGCGGCCAGGAAATATCCCTCACGAGCTAGGCACCCTTTGCGATACTTTCGTCAAAATGAGCCATAAAATTGCACATACGATTGGTCAGCTTAGAGAAAATGAAGCTCAGCTAGAGAGTAAAGTGATAGAGATACAGGATATTAATGCCATATTAGAGGAGGAAATTAGTGAACGGCAAACAGTCGAAGAAGAAATTCGGCAACTCAATATGGAGCTAGAGCATAAAGTGTGTGAGAGAACAATGGCCCTATCAAAGATGAATGCCGCCCTTGAAAAGGAAATTAACGAGCACCAGATGGCCAATAAAGCACTCATCGATAGCAGAGATGCACTTGTTGATCATGAGGAACAACTGAAAGATTATGCCGATGAATTAGCAATAACTAACAGGAATCTAATCATCTTAAATGAGGATCTAAAACGGATTTCGTTATCAGATGGTCTAACGGGAATTGCCAATCGTCGCTATTTTGACGAGTTTCTAGAGCGAGAATGGCAACGAGCAACACGAGAAAAGACATCGTTAGCATTGCTGATGGTAGACATTGACTTTTTCAAAGCTTATAACGATACCTATGGTCACATCGCTGGAGATGACTGCCTAAAATTAATGACAAGTATGCTAGAGACTATGCCAAAACGAGCAATTGATCTTGTTGCTCGTTATGGTGGAGAGGAATTAGCCCTTGTGCTACCTGACACTGAGGAGCAGGGTGCTGAGATAATGGCAGAAAAAGTGCGGGCTGGTGTTGAAAAATTAGGTATTGAACACAAGCAATCATCCATCAGTAAACATGTTACTGTTAGCGTAGGCGTAGCCGTTATTGTACCCGAGCGAGAAGCCTTGCCGTCGGCGATTATTGCTGCAGCTGATCAAGCCCTGTACTTGGCAAAGGGAGAAGGACGTAATCGGATAAAAATGGCGAAAAAAGCTTAATCAAGGATGCTTAAAAGACTAGCAAAGACTTGGTGCAAGCAATGCAACTAAGTCTTTGCTGGTCTTTAATAGATTTTAAGCCTGCTATCTATGGGAAAAAGTAATATGATCTTAACAAAAAGATAATACAATTAAGATCTTTTTGTTGTAATATTAGATGTAATTGGAACTTATATATCTGAAAAAAATTCATAAAAATTCCATGTTATTGCAGGTTTTTTTACAATTTTCGCGAAATATTGATGCATGAGTACATAATTGTGTTAAGGAGAGAAAAAGAGAATGAATTTAAAGACTAAGCTCACATTAATATTTTCACTATTGTCCGCAATAATTCTTTTGGTATCATCAGTTACCGGCTATCTGTTCACCAAAGAACAGGTCGTTGCAGGAATTCAGGAAGAAATGAAGGCAAGTGCCAATTCTCATGTGAATAAACTTGATGGTTGGCTTATTGGCAAGACAAAAATTTTGGAAACCACAGCAGGCACAATACAAAGTACTGCTGGTGATGGTGAGATAACCATACCTATGGTAGCGGGATACAAGACTGTTGATAAAGAAGTATCTGATGTATATTTTGGTTCAATAGATGGGAAAATGGTGGACGGAAGCGGGTGGATACCACCTGCCGATTATGATCCTCGTATCCGAGGATGGTACAAGACAGGAAAAGAACAGGGAAAACTTGTCTTTGCAGATCCATCTTTGGATATGACAACGAATCAAATGGTGGTAGCAGTGACCATGCCTATGAAAAATTCAGCAGGACAATTCCGTGGCGTTCTCAGTGCGGATATATTACTACAAACACTTGTGGATAATGTAAAAACTATTAATTTACATGGAGCTGGTTATGCCTATTTGCTTGATAGCAAAGGCGTCGTGTTGGCTCATCCAGAGGCCGAGATGGTGTCCAAAAATGTCTTTGAGCTGGAAGCGATAAAGGACATGTCTTCAATGTTCAAAGAAATGTTGGCAAAGGATCAGTTTTTTACAAGTTATCGATCTGATGGTAAAGATTTATTAATGGTGTCGCAAAAAGTGCCGTCTACTGGATGGATTTTGGCAATCACTGTGCCAGAAGAAGTCGTTTATAAGCCACTTGCTACTTTGAGATGGATATTTGTCATACTTGCAATTGTATTGATTTTATTCGTCATAGTGAGTACTTTGTTTACGGTAAAGCGTGTCGTAAAACCCATTGAAACTTTAGTTGGGCATGTTAAACTAGTTGCCGAAGGAAATCTGACAGTCCAGTCTAAGGTCAATGGTAAAGATGAAATTGCTGTACTGGCGGCCGGATTTGATATGATGGTACATAATTTGCGTGAATTAATACTGCAGGTCCATAGTAGTGCGGACCAGTTGGCAGCTTCGTCAGAGGAGTTAACTGCCAGTTCGCAAGAAGCAGCTCAGGCTACGAATCAAGTGGCAGGATCGGTTGTGGATATAGCCCAAGGGGCGGAAATACAGTTACATGGAGTGGAAAAGACAGCTGCGATAGTGGAACAAATGCTGATTAGTATCCAACAAATCACTGTTGGTGCCAAGAGTGCTGTAGGAAAATCTTCTCAAGCGACAGATAAGGCTACGGAAAGTGGTCTTTCAATTGGTAGGGCGATTAACCAGATGGGGATTGTTGAGCAAACAGTTAACACTTCGGCTAAAGTGATTGCCGACCTAGGTGAGCGATCAAAGGAAATTGGGCAGATTGTCGATACCATATCAGGTATTGCTGGCCAGACAAATCTATTAGCTCTTAATGCTGCTATTGAGGCGGCCCGGGCAGGTGAACAGGGTCGTGGCTTTGCCGTGGTTGCCGAAGAGGTTCGTAAATTGGCTGAACAGTCACAAGAAGCTGCCAAACAAATCGCTGGACTTATTGGGGAAATACAGGGAGATACGGCGAAGGCTGTTTCTGCCATGAATGATGGCACACGTGAGGTAAGTCTGGGGGCTGAGGTTGTCAATCAGGCCGATCGTGCTTTTCGTGAGATTGCTCAGTTGGTGGCTGAGGTATCAGCGCAAGTTATGGAGATTTCTGCTACTGTGGGGCAGATGGACAATGGTAGTCAACAAATTGTGTCTTCTGTACAAGTCATCAACGACTTGAGCAAAAAGGCAGCAGATGAAGCTCAGACAGTATCAGCGGCAACGGAAGAACAAGCCGCATCAATGGAAGAAATTTCTTCTTCTAGCCAGAATCTTGCCGAAATGGCCCAGGGCCTTCAGCAAAATATTAGTAAATTTCAGATTGAGTAGGGATTTTGTCTACAGGAGATTGTTTGGAAAATAAGCAAAGACTTGGTGCAAAAAAATGCAACCAAGTCTTTGTTTATTCTTGGAAAAATTATAAATTGGCAAGGTCAAAAGGTGTTTCCTGATAAACATAGTAGTTGAGCCAATTGGAAAAGAGTAGATTAGCAGCGCTACGCCAGAGAACAATAGGTGTTTGTGTGGGATCGTCATTAGGGTAATAATGATCGGGGATATTCACAGATAGCCCCAGAGCAACATCACGGTCATATTCAGCTTTGAGGGAAAAGGGATCATATTCTGAATGACCTGTAATGAAAAATTGTCGGCCCTTTAGATCGGATACTGCATAAACACCGGAAATATCAGATTCGGAGAGTATGCGTAGCGCGGGATTTCTTTTAATGTCTTCTCGTCTGATTTCAGTATGCCTTGAATGGGGAACATGGAAGATGTCGTCAAACCCGCGGAATAGTTTGACTTGCTCAGTAAAAATTTTTTGGTGGGGGAAAACACCGAATATTTTTTGTGGAAGATCATATTTGGGAATGTCATAGTGGTAGTATAATCCAGCTTGGGCCGCCCAGCAAATATGGAAAGTGGAGTAGACATGTTTTTTGCTCCATTCCATTATTTGGCAAAATTCTTCCCAATACGAGACTTCTTCAAAAGGCATTTGTTCAACAGGCGCCCCTGTAATGATCATGCCATCATAGTTGCGAAATTTGACATCTTCGAAGGTTTCATAGAATTTAATCAGATGTTCTTGTGATGTATTTGTGGGTGCGTAACTAGCTGTATAAATAAAGTCCACTTCCACTTGTAGTGGAGAATTGCCCAGTAGTCGGAGTAATTGAGTTTCAGTAATGATTTTGGTCGGCATAAGATTTAAAATCAATATTTTAAGAGGGCGTATATCTTGGATATAGGCTCGGTTTTCATGGATAACGAAAATATTTTCGCTTTCCAGGATATGTGTCGCAGGCAAGTTATTTGGAATTTTTATTGGCATATTGTATGACCCCCAATTTTTTGATAATATAATCTTCAATTTTATTAAAGGAATAACCTTTTAAATTAATTATGGAAAAAAATTTAACATTCACAGGATTACCATGTATAATAAAGGAAACTTGGCTTGCTTCAAGCCTTCATTTCAGAAGGCTGTAAGGGCTACTAACGCATCGAGCAAAGGGATCACATCATCGTTGAAGCAGCCTGTACCTGATTTTACCATAATTATCTAGTTAATTTATAGTGGAGGTACTCATCATGGATTCTATTGTATCACTTTTCGTATTAGGTGTTGCTGTTGGAACATTTGGTACTCTTGTAGGAATTGGGGGTGGTATCATTCTGATTCCTATTTTTCTGTTACTCTTTCAATGGTCGCCTCAACATGCGGTGGGCACATCCCTCGTCGTTGTATTTTTGAATGCAGTTTCTGGATCGATTGCATATATAAAACAAAAAAAAGTTTATTATGATGCTGCTATTCGTTTTAGTATAGCCACTATTCCGGGAGCGATTATTGGAAGTTACCTAGCTGAATATTTTACAAGCACTAGTTTTAGAGTTGCCTTTGGTGGATTATTAATGGTTGTCTCAATAATAATGTTTTTTCGTACTAAAAAGCAAGAGGGTAAGAGTAAATTCGGGGAGGAAGGATTTACCTATAATCGGACATTGGGTGTGTTACTCAGTACCTTGGTCGGTTTTTTATCCAGTATCCTAGGCATTGGCGGAGGGGTCATCCATGTACCTGCGATGGTTTATATTCTGGGATTTCCTACTCATGTTGCAACAGCTACATCCCATTTTGTATTAGCAATATCCACTTTTTGGGGTGTGGCAACTCATTATATTATAGGAAACATTCTGGTAAAACCAGCACTGACCATCGGCATTGGAGCAGTAGTTGGCGCGCAAATTGGTGCTCAGTTGTCGCTAAAAGTGAAGTCTAAATCAATTTTGATATTATTATCCATTGCCCTGTTTTTATTAGGTTTGCGTTTAGTGCTGACAGCCTAATTCATGATGGGAAAAGCTCCAACAAAGATTATTTGAGGGGGTCAATGATGAAACCGTTTATACCGCGGGTCGCAGCCGTTCACGATATTTCCTGCTTTGGGAGATGTTCATTAACTGTCATTATGCCAATATTGTCATGTATGGGGATTCAGGTATGCCCTTTGCCTACTGCTGTCTTGAGCACCCATTTAGGTGGATTTGGGAAGCCTGTATTTTGTGATTTCACGGATCGTATACCTGATTTTTTTAAGCACTGGAAGAGAGAAGGTATTGCATTTGATTGTATTTATAGTGGCTTTCTGGCGTCAGAGCAGCAGATTGAGGTAGTTAGCCAATTTATTGAAGAGTTTTCTGGAAATAATCCTCTTGTCCTGGTTGATCCCGTGATGGGGGATGAGGGCAAATTATATTCCACCTATTCTTTGCACATGCAGGAACAGATGAAGACGCTAATTCGAAAAGCAGATATTATTACGCCCAATTATACGGAAGCGTGCTTTTTGCTCGGAGAGCCTTATCAAGAAGGTAACTGTGATATCGATAAGATGAAGAAATGGCTGATACGATTAGCTGAGCTTGGTCCGTCGATGGTGGTTATGACAGGTATTCCCGCTAGCAAAAAAAAGATTGTTAATATTGGGTATGACCGAAATAAGGATTCTTATTGGGAAGTTTCGAATGATTATATTCCAGCGCGCTATCCAGGGACAGGCGATGCTTTTGCCAGTGTACTGGCTGGTGCTTTGATCAAGGGAGATCACTTATCCATGGCGATGGCAAAGGCAGCAGATTTTGTAGGATTGGCAATCAAAGAGACTTTTGCTGCGGGCACGAATCCGCGAGAAGGAGTCTTACTGGAGGGAGTATTGCCTTGGCTGTGCCGAGAACTTCGCTGAGGATGGCAGTAAAAAAATAGCTAAAAATACTATTTGTCTTGTAAAAGGCAAATAGTATTTTAAATTATATCAGAAAATATGACTTTCTTGGAGTTTATCTTGAAGCTTTATTTACTGCCAGAGGGTCGCTAAGTTATCAGTTTTATATTTGGCTAATGCTTTTTGTTGGAGGTCAGCAAGGGCATCTGTTTTATCATTAAATATTGGATTGGCGAGATTTCCTAGCTCGGTTAATTTCCAACCATTTGCGGTGAGGCTAATGGTAAAGGTCATCATAGCTAAGTCAGTATTGCCATGCAGGGTCATACCATTGGCTAGTTCCCTAGTATAGTAACAAGCACCAGTAATCGAAGTTGAATTTGCGGAAAAAAGATCAACATAAAGAAGAGTATAGTTCGTATATTGACTGACCCAGCTGTCAAATTGCTCTTTTGTCAGCTTTTTTGCTAGGGTATCTATTTGTTGAAGTTGTATTAAATCCTTGTTGTTGAAAGCCGTCATGCGTTTGAGGAGTACATACATGGCTCTGCGCTCATCGATTGTAAGATCAGTTGTAATTTCACTGACCCTCGATAGTTCAACAATGGTTCCCCATTGAAATGTACTCATCATATTGTCTTTTAACTTGGCATCAAATTTTAGGTTCAAGCCCTCTTTTTTAAATTTTCGTGGTAAATTAGTTGGTTGATATTTTATACCATCATCACCAATAATGCCATAAAATCCTCCCTCAATATTTGCGTAGTATACTTGCCCTGTAAGGTGGGAAATAGTTGGTGGTGTTGGCTGGGCAGCGATAGCAGTATGGGAAAATAGAGTAAATAATAAGAGAAAAAATAAAATTTCAGACAATTTGTTATAAATATTCATGAAGCACCTCTCTTTATAATGATTAATCATAGATGGCTAGCAAGCGATATATAATAAGTATAACACTTTAGTAGGATAGTGGTATAATGTTAGTTGTTAATCTTTTTAGTAGTATGTATATATAACGATAGATTTTACGTGAATTTATTTTTTTACTTTATTTATATTGACAGAATCTTTGGTAAAACAGTAAAATTAAAGTAATACCTTAAAATTAATTGCAAATTCGGCAATTAATTACACAAAGATACTGCTGTGACATAATTGGTTACAATGGGAAATGACAAGGTAATGTGAAAAGGGGAATGGTTATGAGTAAGTGTATTATTGATGGGGCAAGTCATGTTTATCACAATTTGACGACAGCTAAATTAATAGAGATTGCTGTACAAAGAAAAGAAGGTTTATTGGCATTGAATGGTGCACTAAGGGTATCAACTGGTAAATATACTGGTAGGTCGCCTAATGATAAGTTTATTGTGGATGTACCAGCGATACATAATGACATTGCTTGGGGAAGCAATAAGCCTTTTTCGGCAGAAAAATTTGATAAATTATATAATCAGATGCTGGCACATATGCAGGGTAAGGAGATCTTTGTATTTGATGGCTTTGCTGGCGCTGATGAAAAAAATCAGATCAAGATTAGAGTTATTAATGAGTTTGCCTGGCAAAATCTGTTTATTCATCAGTTATTGCTCCGACCAGAAGGCGCTATACAAAATTTTTCGCCTGATTTTCAAATTATTTGTATGCCTCAGTTTAAAGCGAATCCTAAAGTTGATGGCACGCATTCGGAAGCCTTTATTCTACTCAATTTCGAACGCCGCATTGTATTAATTGGTGGTACTGAGTATGCCGGAGAAATAAAAAAATCTGTCTTTACCATCATGAATTATGTTCTGCCACGCAAAAATGTTCTATCAATGCATTGCTCAGCTAATGTTGGTGATAGGGGTGACAGTGCATTATTTTTTGGACTTAGCGGTACAGGTAAAACTACATTATCAGCTGATCCAATGCGTAAACTGATTGGCGATGATGAACACGGTTGGAGCGATGATGGGATCTTTAATATCGAGGGCGGTTGTTATGCAAAATGTATTCATTTGAGCCATGAAACTGAACCCGAGATATGGGATGCCATACATTTTGGTTCAGTGCTTGAGAACGTTGCCCTGGACGATGAGAGCCGAGAAGTAGATTATGATGATCAAACAGTGACTGAAAATACGCGGGCAGCTTATCCCGTAGATTATATACATAATGCAATTATTCCTGGCGTTGCTGGTCATCCTAAAACAATTATCTTTTTAACGGCAGATGCCTTTGGTGTTCTTCCTCCGATCGCTAAACTGACACAAGAGCAAGCTAAGTATCACTTTTTATCAGGTTATACTAGTAAATTAGCTGGTACAGAGCGTGGTATTACAGAGCCGCAAGCTACTTTCTCCGCTTGTTTTGGCGAGCCGTTCTTGCCGTTGTCACCATTAGTGTACGCTAAACTATTGGGAGAAAAAATAAAGCAACATGATACCAATGTATATTTGATCAACACTGGTTGGTCTGGTGGTGCTTATGGCGAGGGTAAACGTATAAAATTATCTTACACTAGAGCAATGGTTACAGCAGCAATCGAAGGACAACTTACAGATGTACCTTATGAACTTGATCCAATTTTTAATGTATATATTCCAACGCAGTGCCCCAATGTTCCCTCAGAGCTTCTTAAGCCTCGCAATGTCTGGCAGGATAAAGCCGCATATGATGTAAAAGCTCATGAATTAGCCGAGTTATTTAATAAAAACTTTACTAGGTTTGGTACTTCGGTTTCTGCCGATATTATTGGGGGCGGACCTCGGATTTAAGTTATAAGTAAAGAGTATAAAGATGTAGCCCCTGAATCTTCAGAGATTTAGGGGCTACATCTTTATAAGAAACGTAGGATGTTTACATTCCATTTTTTACCAATAAAATGCTATAATAAAAGTAAAAGGGGAAAAATGGAAATGTCATATACGACTTGTGAGGTTTGCGGCGTTGAGCAATATTGTTTTTTACAATTTCGTACAGATATCAAGGCCGATGATAGTAGTATGATTAAGAGAGCCGCATGTCCAGAGTGTCTTAAGATTGTTTATAAGACAATAATGAATCGTAAGCAAATTAAAGCGATCTCTTATTATAACAATTAAGGATTCTTAAAGGCCAACTCAAGGGGGATAAGCTTGATTTATGTTGAATGATAAGGGTATAATTGAAAGACTATAATTTTTGTTACAAAATCAGAAAGTGTAATAACCTATGATTCCAAGTAAGGGCAACTAAGGCTTGGTGCAAGCCAAGTTTTCTTTATTGAAAGGATTTTAATGTATGAGTAAAGTCGTAGTATTAGCGGAAAAACCTTCGGTTGGCAGAGACTTAGCAAGGGTTTTACAATGCAATCAAAAAGGAAATGGCTATTTTCAAGGAACAAAATACATAGTGACCTGGGCACTTGGCCATTTGGTTACCTTAGCTGATCCTGAAGCTTATGATGAAAAATACAAGTCGTGGCGATTGGAAGATTTACCAATGTTGCCACTCCAGTTGAAGCTGGTTGTTATTAAGCAAAGTGGTAAACAATTTAATATCGTAAAAGAACAACTCAGTCGCAAGGATGTAACCGAGATTATCATTGCGACAGATGCTGGCCGTGAGGGGGAACTTGTTGCCCGATGGATTATCGAAAAGGCACATATACATAAACCAATTAAACGCCTGTGGATTTCCTCTGTTACAGATAACGCCATTAAAGAAGGGTTTAATAAGCTAAAACCTGGTAAGGATTATGAAAATCTCTTTGCCTCTGCTGTTGCGCGGGCAGAAGTTGATTGGTTAGTGGGTATTAATGCGACCCGAGCCTTAACTTGTAAATACAATGCGCAGTTGTCTTGTGGCAGAGTACAGACACCGACTTTAGCTATCATTGCCACTCGTGAAGAAGAGATTAAGAAATTTAAGCCCCAAGAGTTTTATGGTATTACAGCGACTGCGGATAACAGTTTAAGACTAATTTGGCAGGACAGTAAAACTAAAAATACTAAAACTTTCGATCAGGATTATTGCACTAAAATACTAACCGCCATAAAAAATAAAACGGCGACAGTGATTGAAATGGATAAAGCTTATAAGAAACAGTTTTCTCCCCAATTATATGATCTAACAGAATTGCAAAGAGATGGTAATAAATTGTTTGGTTTTTCACCGAAGGAAACGACTTCGATTATGCAACGGTTATATGAAAGTTATAAAATACTCACCTATCCAAGAACCGATTCTAGATATATTTCTACCGATATCGTGGATACCTTAAAAGATCGGGTGAAAGCTTGTGGAGTTGGTCCCTACGCAAAATTAGCAGCTACTATTTTGAAAAAACCCATCAAAGGCAATAGTGGGTTTGTTGATAATAATAAGGTTTCGGATCATCATGCGATTATTCCCACCGAGCAGCTGTCTAATTTAAGTTTGCTCAATGATAAGGAACGAAAAATCTATGATTTAGTTGTTAAACGATTTTTAGCAGCTCTGTATCCACCTTTCGAGTATGAGCAAATCACACTAAAAGCCAAGATCGGTACTGAGATTTTTATTGCCAAAGGTAAAACCGTCATCAATCAAGGCTGGAAAGAAATTTATGACCATCATATAGATGATGAAGATGCTAAAGAGGATATTGTTGAGCAACTATTACCAAGTATCAGCAAAGGTGAGGTGCTCAGCATCGTCAATGCTGCTCTCACCAAGGGAGAAACCAAACCACCAGCACCATTTAATGAGGGCACATTACTTTCCGCCATGGAAAATCCCGTAAAATATATGAGCAATGAAAGTGAAGCATTGAAGAAAACCATTGGCGAAACAGGAGGCCTGGGAACAGTAGCGACGAGAGCCGATGTGATCGAAAAATTATTTAATAGTTTTGTTATTGAGAAAAATGGTAAAAATATTTTCATAACCGCGAAAGGTAAGCAACTACTGGAACTGGTTCCTGAGGACTTAAAATCTCCGACGCTCACAGCCCAGTGGGAACAGAAACTAGGTTATATCGCCAAAGGTTCTCTGAATAAAAATACCTTCATTAATGAAATGAAAGAGTATGCAAAAATCGTGGTCACTGATATAAAAAATAGCCAAGATAAATTTAAACATGATAATATTACTAGAAATAAATGCCCCCAATGTGAAAAATTTATGCTCGAAGTCAATGGCAAAAAAGGCAAGATGTTTGTTTGCCAGGATCGAGAATGTGGCTATAAGAAAAACATTTCCATACTGACTAATGCGCGCTGCTCCACGTGTCACAAAAAGCTAGAGCTTCGCGGAGAAGGCGAACATCAGTTATTTGTCTGTAGCTGTGGCTATCGGGAAAAACTCTCAGCCTTCAATGAACGAAAAAAGAAAGAACACACCCAAGGTTCAAAGGGGGAGGTCTCCAAATATCTGAAGGAACAGAATAAGGCCAGTGATGGACCTTTTAATTCTGCCATGGCAGAAGCTTTTGCTAAATTAAATTCAAAATAGTATATAAATACCATAGGTATATGGATAGGGAAAGGGGATAAAATTATATGGCAAGTAAAGTATATTTTGTAAACTTACGTGCTCGTAGCCCGAAGGAAAATAAAATTAGCAAAATCAGAAAATTGTACGAGGCTGCGGGCTTTGATGATTTCGTGGAGAAAAATGATCTGACGGCCATAAAACTTCATTTTGGTGAACGGGGCAATGATAGCTACATTAACCCAGTCTTTGTTCGTCAGGTTGTGGACAAGCTGAAAGCCAAAGGCGCAAAACCATTTTTGACAGATACCAACACTCTCTATTCAGGAAGTCGCCACAACGCTGTTGATCACTTGGTCACAGCCTTGGAACATGGTTTTGATTTTTCAGTGACCGGCGCGCCCCTGGTTATTGCCGATGGACTGCGTAGCCAAAATATTGAGGAAGTTGTTATTAATAAGAAACATTTTCAGACTGTGAAGCTGGCTAAAGATATTGTGGGCGCGAATAGTATGATTGTGATGTCTCATTTTAAGGGGCACGAAATGGCTGGCTTTGGTGGAGCCATCAAGAATATAGCGATGGGTGGTGCACCAGCTGTTGGCAAAAAAGAACAGCATGCAGTCAATATCCTAGTAAATCCTGAAAAGTGCATCAGCTGTGGAAAATGTGCTCCCGTCTGTCCAGAAGAGGCCATTAGCCTTGCCTCTAAAAAAGCATTGATCAATCCAGAAAAATGTATTGGCTGTGGTGAATGCATGACAGTATGCCCAGTCAAAGCCATTGGCATGAACTGGGGATCTGAAGTCGCCGGCTTTATGGAGCGCATGACAGAGTACGCCTATGGCGTAGTAAAAAGCTTTCCAGGATGCATCGGTTATATAAACTTTCTAACGAATATTACCCCTGATTGTGACTGTGTACCATGGAGCGATGCACCCATTGTACCTGATATTGGCTTTTTGGCTTCGACAGATCCAGTGGCGATTGATCAAGCCAGTTATGATCTTGTCAACAAACAGATTGGGCTTACGTCGTCTTTGCTGACGCAAGGCTTTGCAGCTGGCGCGGAAAAATTTGATGGACTGCACCCAGGCACTAAAGGCGGGATACAACTCGAATATGGTGAAGAAATAGGCATGGGAATTCGTGCTTATACTTTAATTGAGCTGTAGAAATAAATTGAATGAATGTATTGGAGTGGAAATTTATGGAACAATTTAAAAATGTATCAATCATTAAGAGGGCCAACGTATATTTTGAAGGAAAAGTGACCAGTCGTACAGTAGTATTTGCTGATGGTAGCAAAAAAACACTTGGAATTATGCTACCTGGTGAATATGACTTTGGTACCGATGCTGCTGAATTGATGGAAATTTTAGCAGGCGAGCTGGAAGTCATGCTGCCAGGTCAAACAGAATGGAAGACCTATACAGGTGGAGATAGTTTCCACGTTCCTGCTCATTCTCGCTTCAAGTTGCAGGTGCAAACAGTCTCCGATTATTGCTGCTCGTATGAAGACAAATAATTAATTGCAAAAAAATCCATAATGTATTTCTTAATATTGTCATGAGCAATGCTTATGACGATATTTATTTATTGACGAGAAGTGTGGTATACTTGGCTAAAAAGATAGAGGGAGTCACATCATTGAAACAACTACAGATAATAGTTATGATTGCGGTACTACTTATTGTGAGTGGGACAGGATATGCTCAAGAAGGTAAAATACAGCTATTGTGGGAAAATGCAGAAGATGCTGTTATGTATGAGCTAGAAATCGGCAGGTTGCCCCTTAAAAGGACGAAAAAATTCTCGAATCAACAGATCATTTATAGCACCACAGAGGTTTTTACACCCGGGGTGGAACTCAATTTATCTCTGTTTAATGATCAGCCGTTAAATAAGTTGTATTTTCGAACTCGTCCCTTAGATTTGGATAAAAAACCGATTGCTGAGTTCTCTCGTGGGGTTGTGCTTAGTAAAGGGGCTATTGATCCCCAAAAACCAACGCCCACAGCCTTTCTAAAACCAGGTCATCCTGCACCCTTGTATCCTGTCTATTCCTGGATTCCAGTACTGGGAGCCAGTACCTATGAAGTTGAAATCACCAATCGTCCACCAGAAAATGCCAATGGAATCCAGCCTTCGCAATATAGGATACTTTCCTATTCCATTGAAGGTGGATTTGACTGTTATGATACACATGCCTATACGGAAGCTGGCAGGTATTATTGGCGGGTAAGAGCATTAGATGCAGAAAATGAGCCAATTGGAACCTATTCTGATGCTGTTTCTTTTAGTGTGCAGACAGGCAGCTACAAATGGGCAGTCTTCGGCGATAGTATTACTCATGGCGGCGGAGCTGTTTCGAATCCGCCCTCTGATGAACGGTTTGAGTATGCTTCTTATTTGCCTTTTCCTGTGAAAAATTTAGGCAAAAGCGGCGATACAATTGAAATGATGGCTCTGCGCTTTGAAACTGATGTGCTTCCATTCAAGCCGAGGTATATGTTCATCTTAGGAGGTACCAACAGTATTCGAGGTGGTACATCAGGGGAAAGTGTGATTGATTCCTTGCAAGTAATTAAGGGCAAGTGTGAACAAAATGGGATAACTCCGATCTTTTTGACATTGCCACCTATAAATCCCGAGCGAATACAGCGGGTTTTTAACCAGCCAACTGCCGAAAATTGGAAAGCTGAGCTCGGTAAAGTAAATGATTTTATTAGAAATCAGCCCAATGCTATCGAAATCTACTCACTGCTCGTTGATGAACAAGGTTTTTTACCTGTAGAGTATGCTGAAGATGGACTTCATCCTGATATTTCTGGAAAGAAGATTATGGCGCGCTCAATCAATGCGTTTTTGCAAACACATAATTTTTAAAAACAGTAGCCCGACAGCTGAAAAACTGTTTGTCGGGCTACTGCTTTGTTTTATAAAGAGGCATAAATGAGCAGGCTGATACTTGGATAAGCTAATATTGAAATGGAAGAGGGTGAGAATGGTGAGAATTTTAGTGGTAGAAGATGATCAAATGTTACGTGAGGCTGTTGTGACGGTCCTCAAGGAGGGTGAGTATCTGATTGAGGAAGCGAGCTCTGGTGATGAAGGATTATATCTGGCTCAGCAAGGTACCCATGACTTATTAATTCTTGATATCATGCTACCAGAGATAAACGGCTTAGAAATTGTCAAGCGTGTACGGGCTCAGGGAAACACTGTGCCTATTTTGCTCTTAACGGCTAAAGATAGTGTGGAAGATAAGGTCACTGGGCTCAATAGTGGTGCAGATGATTATGTGGTAAAGCCTTTTGCCGTGCCAGAACTTTTAGCGAGAGTAAAAGCTCTATTAAGGCGTAATGGGGGCGGTAGTAAAGAAGGAGAGCTTTGTTATCTCAATGTTTCAGTAAATCCTAAATTGAAAGATGGTTTTGTAGGGGGGGAGGCGTTACATCTAACTAGCAAAGAATATGAATTACTAGAATATCTGATATTAAATCAAGAACGAATTTTGAGTAGAGAACAGGTTTTTGACCGTATTTGGGGTTTCGAATCAGAGACAGGGATTGGCATTGTGGATTTATATATTCATTATCTTCGTAAGAAAATGTTGCCCTATGGGCGCGATCTCCTAATCCAGACAGTGCGTGGGGCGGGTTTTATGTTAAAGGAGAAGTAGACATGAAAAAAAACCACTACTTGAAGACAAATAGTGGTTATATATAGAGTGCTGGGTGAATTTTAATGGCCGACGGCTTCAGAGAGGACTGATTCATCATCTTCTTGCATTATCATCTTTTGTCCTATATATTGTGCCAGATCAATAACCCGGCAGGAATAGCCCCATTCATTATCGTACCAAGCAAGAACTTTAACTTTACGTTTAGCGATAACCATTGTAGAAAGAGCATCAATAATAGCAGAGTTATTGTTATCAAGGAAATCAATTGAGACTAGAGGCTCTTCGCAATAATCTAAGATGCCTTTCATGGAACCTTTGGCGGCGTTACGCAAAGCTAGATTGACTTCTTCTGCTGTAACATCACAACTTAGTTCGATGACTAAATCCGTTAATGAAACATTGGCAACTGGGACACGTAGGGAAATACCATTGAGCTTTCCCTTCAATTCGGGTATAACAAGACCGAGTGCTTCAGCAGCACCTGTTGTTGTGGGAACGATAGATTGGACACAACATCTGGAGCGGCGTGGGTCTTTATGACTATTATCTAAGCTACGCTGATCTGAAGTAAAGGCATGGATTGTCGACATAAAGCCGCTGACAATACCAAAAGTATCATGAATAACTTTAGCGACAGGTGCTAAGCAGTTTGTGGTGCAGGAGGCATTGGATATTATATGATCAATTTCTGGTATATAAGTCGATTGGTTAACTCCCATGACAATGGTAGGAATACTATCTTTTGCTGGTGCAGTAATGATAACTTTTTTGGCACCATTGTTAAGGTGAACTTGACAATCCTTACCAGAATTAAACTTTCCTGTCGACTCAATGACAATATCCACGCCAAGTTTGCCCCAAGGTAAGTTAGCAGGGTTACGATCAGAAAAAAACTTAATATGATGGCCATCAATGACGATGTCATTGTCGATTACTTCAATATGATTATTGATCTTACCATGTATAGAATCATATTTCAAAAGATGGACAGCAGATTGTACACTCGTCGTGCCGTTGATAGCGATAACTTCGACATCCTTATTTTCTAATGATGCCCTCAGACACATTCTCCCGATGCGACCTAACCCGTTGATTGCTAATTTGGTTACCATATATATATATATCCCCCAATTCAATAAGATACATAATACAGGGGCTATACCCCCTAATATTATGATAGATACTCATTTAGTATAGCATAATTATAATATTTAGCCAATAAAAAACACTATTAGATTATTTGTTGTACTACATTTAAAGTTTTATGATGTGCGATAAGTACATTACTTACATCGGAATTTGATATTTTCCGTTGTTACTATATTTTTACATGGGAATTTATTGTTTTGCCACTCATAGTAGGAAGTTGGCTATACTAGCGGGGATACGTGGGGTGGGTTTCAAGCTGAAGGGGAGGAAGTAGAGATGTTTAAAAAAACTTTACGTCGATTAACAGTGCTTAATTCCATTGTCTTCTTATTTATTTTTATTGCTTTTGGTGTGATGCTGTATGGGTATGTAGACCGTCAGTTGTTTGATGATGTGGATGATTCGATGCAACGTAAGGCACATGCATTCCATCTGATTAACGGTCGATTGGGGGGCGGGGCAATCCCGCCGGTTTTCTTTGAACCTCGTATATTGATTCTACTGCGGGATACCGATGGAAACCTTATCAATTTATACCCTTTCTCGGTAGAAGGCATTGCTGAGATTACTACATTTCTTGATCATTTTGAGGCTAGTACGTTGCAAACACGGAGAATCGAGGACCATGCTTATCGGATAATGAGCGTGCCCTACCAATACAGTGATAATATCTTACTGAGGGGGAGTGGTGCTACATCTAGTACGATTAAGGAGGTCATTGCCATCAGTATTGTCGACTCTGAGGTGACGATACTCCGGCGATTCATGCTCATTATTCTAACCAGTCAATTCGTAGGTATGATGCTGATTATCCCTACTGGTTATTATCTGGCCCGGCGCGCCTTGGTGCCTATCAGCGCAGCATGGGAAAAACAGCAACAGTTTGTAGCCGACGCTTCCCATGAACTACGTACCCCCCTTACTGTCATCAAAAGCAACGCTGAATTATTACTCCGCCATCCTGAGCATACTGTCGAGGAAGAAACCATTCGTATTACCAATGTGGTTAGAGAAACCATACGGATGAAAAAGCTGGTTTCTACACTATTCACCTTGGCTAGGGCAGATGCCAATCAGGTTGAGCTACAAATGGCGCCTCTTATCTTCAGTGAAGTCATTATTCATGTGGTCGAACAATTTCAACCACTGGCTGAGATGAAAGATATTACATTGCAGGTAGACATGCAAGATGAGATTGAACTGGTGGCCGATAAGGAAAGATTACACCAGTTATTTGTTATCTTGCTAGATAATGCGATTAAATACACCTCGCCACAAGGTAGTATCAATTTGGTGTGCCGTAAACAATCAAACATGGTTTTTATCACAGTGGTCGATACGGGGTGTGGAATTAGGGCAGAAGATTTATTCAAGGTGTTCGACCGATTTTTCCGCAGTGATAAGGTTCGTTCGCGAGAAGCTGGTGGGGCTGGATTGGGACTGGCAATTGCCCATTGGATTGTTGAGAAACATGGGGGAAAAATTTGGGCAACCAGTGAGGTTGGTATTGGTACCCAATTTCATATTCATTTTCCTATTCAAAGAACATAAATTAGTAATAGTAAAAGTAAGCAGAGATTAGTATTCTCTGCTTGCTTTTTGCTTTGAAATCAAGAAAGTATAATACTTTCCGACCCCAAGTAAGGGCAACTAAGGCTTGGCACAAACCAAGTTTTCTTTACAAGGATGACAGGTCTGTCGCAATTAAGCGACTAATTTCATAAGATAATCAAAAGGGGATGATTGAATGAAAACAACAAGACCGCCGCGCGAAACACATAATGCGTCTAAACAAGGAGAAAAGGCGAAATTACACGCATCTTGGTCTAGTTCGAAGAAAGGTGAGTTATCTACGGCTAAGGCAGAACCAAAGGAACCGAGTAAGTTGCAGACGACACCTTGATGGTGTCGTCTTTTCTTGAAGTGGTATAATCATATCTATAGTCGATAAAACAAGGAAAAGCATAATGAGTCTAGAATAGGATAAAGGGTGGTTTTTTTTTAGTAATTTTTTTATCCGACTTAAATCTAAAGAAAATCAAAAAGTTGAGAGATAGAATGAAGTAATCCATAGAGTGTTAATTGGATTACTTCATTGCTTATATTGAACAACTTTAAGGAGGATATATTGAATGTTATACAAAAAATGTCGGATAAAGCCTGTAATATCATTACTAGCAACGGGGTTATTAGTTTTAAATACCGCAATGGTACTTGCCGCTGTTCCAGAATTGTCCTTAGATGATAGCGTTGCCATGGCGCTGAAAAACAATCCGTCGATACAAATGGCTCTTGCCGATAAAGAAAAGGCACTGTGGGGGGTCAAGGAAAATGAAGCTGGTAGACTGCCAACTCTATCTTTGTCGAGTGGTTATAGTCTATCTTCATCTTCTTCGCCAAATTTAAGTTCTTCTTCGTCGAATGATAACTTCAGCAATTCATTAAAAATAAATTTGCCTTTATATACTGGAGGCCGGGTAGAAGGACAAATTGACCAAGCAAAACTGGGTGCTGATGTAGCCAACTTAGGCGTAGCCAAAGCAGAGCAACAATTAAAATTGGATACCACGACTGCATATTACAACGTTTTGCAAGGCCATAATGCTGTTAAAGTGAACCAAGAAACTGTCGATAATTTGACGCAGCACCTGAAGAATGTTCAGGCTCAATACCAAGTAGGAACGATTGCTAAGTTAGATGTATTGCAGTCAGAAGTCCAACTGGCTAATGCCGAGCAGAATTTGACCAAAGCACAAAATACCTATGATGTAGCTGTTGCCAGTTTTAATAATGTTACAGGTATGCCTCTAGATAGTCAAAATATCATGAAAGATGATCTCACTTATGTGAAATATGATATGTCACTAGAAGACAGTATTAAGCTAGCTCAGCAACAACGGCCAGAAATCGCCCAATCTCAAGATAATATTAATATTGCTAAAACAGGTGTTAAGATTGCTGATAGTGGACGATTGCCGACGGTGGCTGTCAGTGCGAATGATGGTATCAGCGGTTCATCCTTTCCAGGCCAGAATAACAATTGGTCCGTAGGTGCTTCAGCCAGTTGGAATATCTTTGATGCTGGTGTTACAAGTGCTAAAGTGAAGGAAGCCAAAGCCAACGAGGATAAGGTTAGGGCAGGAGATAAGCAAACCAAAGATGAAATTGAACTTGAAGTTCGGCAGGCGTATTTGGGCATGAAGGAGGCTGAGGCTCGGATGGCGACGTCTCAAGTGGCAGTCAGTCAAGGGGCAGAAGGTCTAAAAGCGACTGAGGCGAAATATTATGCTGGGGCAGGCACGAATACGGATGTTCTTGATGCACAAATGGCTCTCACCCAGGCCAATACTAATGCAACTCAAGCGTCATATGATTACAATGTGAATAAGGCTAAACTAGAAAAAGCGAATGGTTTGTGAGTAATGATAGGAGGGAATCGTATGTCGCTCGTGTGGGAAAAAATTTTACTGTATAAAAAGTCAATTATTGCAGCATTGGTTGTCGTCGTCGCAACTGCAGGTGGTATCTATCTATATAAAGGTAAAACAGTCCCGGTCACAGTGGGACCAACGGTTACAGTGGAGCGTGGTGATGTTGTTTCCATGGTTTCAGCCACTGGGACCATCTCCCCTGTCAATATGGTTGATGTGAGTTCTAAGATATCCGGTCTGATCGAAGATATGAAGGTCAAGGAAAATGATCAGGTGACAGTGGGGCAAGTGCTAGTGATGCTTGATGATACCCATCTGCAGGCACTTGTAGCCCAGGCTCAAGCTCGTTTGTCCAATGTGGAGAGTATCAATGACCGCACTCAGCGCTTGAATGATATGGGTGCCGTGTCAAATCAGGCACTGGACACGAGTCGTAGTGATTATGGTGTCGCACAGGCGGCTTATGACGATGCGGTATCCCAGCTGAACGAAGCAATAATCCGCGCTCCAATCACCGGACAGGTTATTGGTAAGCCAATACCGGCTGGCCAGTCGGTATCAGCGAATGCGTCCTCGCCGATGGTGATACTGACTGTAGCTGATATGTCAAAGATGCAAATTGAAACCCAAGTGGATGAATCGGACATTGGAAAAATTAAAGTGGGACAGAAGGTGACATTCACGGTGGATGCCTATCCAACGAAAACCTTTAGCGGGGTTGTCTCTAATGTCTCACAAAAAGCCACTGTCGTATCCAATGTTGTTTATTATAAAGTATTAGTTGATGTGGACGCTGCTGATAATTTATTAAAACCTACCATGACAGCGAGGGTTTCTATTAACATAGCTGAAAGTAAAAACGCATTGTTCGTGCCACTAGCTGCTGTAAAAGCTACGAATGGTCAGCAGTATGTCATGGTGGTACAAAATGGTAAGACTCAAAATACACTTGTTACAACTGGGATAACTGGTGACAACAAGATTGAAATATTAAGTGGTTTGACAGAAGGCGATCAGATTGTGGCGTCTGCTGCTAAAGCTCAAGCAACCAGTGGTGCAAGCAAGGGTGGCGGTGGTATGATCCCTGGTATGGGTCGTTAAAGGAGGAATATGATCATGTCAATTTTACTTTCGAATGTCACCAAGGTGTATGAGCTAGGCGGAGAAACAGTCAACGCCCTAGATGGGCTCACATTAAGCATCAGCCCAGGTGAATTTACGGCGATTATGGGGCCATCCGGGTCGGGTAAATCGACCTTGATGAATATACTAGGCTGCTTGGATCGGCCAACCAGCGGTTCTTACATGTTGGATGGCCAAGAAGTAGCGACTCTGAATGATGATGAGCTGGCGACCACACGCAACAAAAAAATCGGTTTTGTCTTTCAAAGTTTTAATCTTTTGCCACGGATGTCCACGCTAGAGAATGTAGCTTTACCGATGGTTTATGCTGGTGTGGAGAAGAAAGAACGTCTGGCGCGAGCTAAACAGGTACTGACAATGGTTGGGCTCGAAGAGCGGATGAATCATCAACCTAATGAACTTTCTGGTGGACAGCGCCAACGTGTGGCTATTGCCAGGGCTCTGGTCAATGACCCGACGATTATCATGGCTGATGAGCCAACAGGCAATTTGGATACCAAATCAGGTGATGAGGTTATGGCTATTTTTTCAAAACTGAATACTCAGGGACGGACGATTATTCTAGTTACCCATGAACCGGAGATTGCCACGTATGCCGGACGCGTTGTATATGTTCGCGATGGGCGGCTTGAACGGGATGAATGGAAAGTGAGGTGAGTTTATGTTTGCCGAAAGCATTATCATTGCCTTAGATGGACTTAGGGCTAATAAACTCCGGGCTATGCTCACCATGCTGGGAATTATTATCGGCGTGGGGGCAGTTATTGCCATGGTGTCCATTGGTATGGGCGTCCAAGATAAGATATCAACTTCTATTGCTGGGCTTGGTAGTAATCTACTTGTTGTAACTCCCGGTGCCTCTAATGCAGGTGGTTCCCGGCAAGCTGCGGGATCGAGTATCACGCTAAATGAAAAAGATGCCGTAGCTATTGCCCAGGAAGTGTCTGGTATTAATCTGGTAGCACCAGCTGTTAGCCGTTCATATCAGGTAGTATTCGGCAATCAGAATTGGACGACTAGTGTACAGGGAACAACGCCTGATATCATGGGCGTGCGCAGTTACAATCTAGAAGAAGGGGCTTTTTTTACCGCCCAGGATGGCGAAACCCGGGCGAGGGTCGCAGTACTCGGTAAAACAGTGGCAGATAATCTGTTTAATGGTGGAACCCCAATTGGACAAACCATCCGAATTAACAATGCACCATTTCAGGTAGTTGGTGTGCTGGAGGCTAAAGGGGAGTCAGCTGGAGGCAACCAAGATGATACGATTATTATTCCATTGAAGACAGCCCAGGAACGTTTGATGGGCATAAGCTACGTCCAGAACATCAATATTCAGGCCACTGGTACTGACGTAATTAATCAAGCCCAGGCAGATGTCACAGCTCTCCTACGGACTCGTCATAAATTGGCGCCTACGACACCAGACGACTTTACTGTGCGCAATATGGTTGCGATCATGGCTACGGCCGATGAAACGACTGGTATGATTACCGCATTACTCGGCGTTGTTGCTGGGTTATCTCTCTTGGTTGGCGGTATTGGTATTATGAATATTATGCTGGTATCAGTCACTGAGCGAACTCGAGAGATTGGCATCAGGAAAGCACTTGGAGCTAGGTATAACAACATTTTACTGCAATTTCTGATTGAAGCAGTGGTCATTAGTGTGGCTGGCGGTCTGCTCGGGATTGCCTTAGGAATAGGTGCGTCTTATGCCGTCTCATCCCTTGCTGGTTGGAAGACGATCATTTCGTCAGTTGCCATTGTAGCAGCCTTCGGATTCTCAGTCATGATTGGCCTGTTCTTTGGCATCTATCCTGCTCGCAAAGCCGCACTCTTGGATCCGATTGATGCTTTGCGTTATGAATAATTGATGAACATAGAGTTGATTTTAATAAGGAGGTGGTGCGATGATGATTGGACATTTGATATCTAACATTTTTAGTTTTCTATTAATAGCAGGATTTCTTTTCTATTCATACCGTATTAACAAATTATTAGATGAATAGTCGATGGGCAATGCATTATGATATTGTTCACCTAGGCGTGGGAAAAGCAAGCAGAAATCCTTCTGCTTGCTTTTTCTAAACATTTTTTTTAAAATCATGGAAAAAGCGTCTATTATGGACAAGATAAGGTATAATATTCCTGAGTCTATACATGTTATAAAAGATCATGCTAAGCGAAGTATATAGTCAAAGGAGGATTTGATTAATAGTGAAAAATTGTGAAGTTGATCAGCTCGCGGTAAACACTGTTCGTACCTTATCAATAGATGGGATTGAAAAAGCTAATTCGGGGCATCCGGGGATGCCAATGGGCGCAGCGCCGATGGCCTACCAACTATGGATAAAACATCTTAAACATAACCCTGCTAATCCAAAATGGTTTAATCGCGACCGCTTTGTTTTGTCAGCAGGACATGGTTCCATGTTGCTTTATAGCTTATTGCATTTATCAGGCTATGACCTTTCCATTAACGATCTGAAAAAATTTCGTCAATGGATGAGCAAAACGCCTGGTCATCCTGAATATGGCCATACACCTGGAGTCGATGCCACAACAGGCCCACTAGGTCAAGGGATAGCTATGGCTGTGGGGATGGCTATGGGCGAACGTCATTTAGCTGCTAACTATAACAAAGAACACCATGAGCTTATTAATCATTTTACCTATAGCATGTGCGGTGATGGAGATTTAATGGAGGGAGTATCAGCAGAAGCAGCATCCCTTGCAGGACATCTTAAGCTAGGGAAGTTGATTGTTTTATATGATTCTAATAATATTTCCTTGGATGGAAAACTTGAACAGTCTTTTTCGGAAGATGTGAAAAAACGGTTTGAAGCCTATGGTTGGCAAGTTATTTTAGTGCAGGACGGTAATGATCTGGTTATGATTGATAAGGCCTTAACGTTGGCAAAATCTGAGACGAGTAGACCGACCTTGATTGAAGTTAAAACAGTGATTGGTTTTGGTGCGCCTAATAAGGCGGGCTCATCCGCAGCTCACGGATCACCACTGGGGAAAGCCGAAATTAAATTAACTAAAGAATCTTATAAATGGCTCTATGAAAACGAATTTTATGTTCCTGACGTAGTATATACTCATTTTGAAAAAAACGTTAAAGAACGAGGTGGAGCTCTGGAAAAAGAGTGGAATACCGCGTTGGTAAGCTATCATAAAGAATATCCAGAGCTGGCGAAACAACTAGAGCAGGCTGTTGCTGAAATGTTTCCAACGGATTGGGATAAACATCTGCCTGTTTATGAAGAAGGGACTACTATTGCGTCTCGTTCTTCTTCAGGTGAAGTGATGAATGCTCTTTCCCAGAGTATCCCAGCCTTTTTTGGTGGATCAGCAGATCTGGCAAGTTCTAATAAGACCATGATAAAAAATGGTGGGGATTTTCTTCCTGAAAACTATAGTGGGCGTAATATCTGGTTTGGTGTTCGTGAGTTCGCCATGGGAGCTGCATTAAATGGCATGGCTTTACATGGTGGCTTGAAAGTATATGGGGGAACTTTCTTTATTTTCTCTGATTATTTACGTCCAGCCATTCGTTTAGCTGCTCTCATGAAACTTCCTGTGACCTATGTTTTCACCCATGACAGTATTGCTGTCGGGGAAGATGGCCCGACCCACGAACCGGTAGAGCAGTTGGCTTCTCTCAGGGCGATGCCTAATCTCAATGTGATTCGTCCAGCAGATGGCAATGAAACGGTAGCAGCTTGGAAGGTAGCTATCGAATCAACAGAAACTCCAACGGTGCTAGCCTTATCACGGCAAAATTTGCTGACATTATCCGGTACGAAGGAAACCGCAGATGCGGGTGTGAGGCAAGGGGCGTATGTCATTTCTAAAGGCAATGCCGATATTCCTCAAGCATTGCTTTTGGCAACAGGTTCCGAAGTGCAATTAGCTGTACTAGCGCAAAAACAGTTAGCAATTGAAAATATTTCTGTGGCTGTTATTAGCTTTCCGTCATGGAATTTATTTGAAAAGCAATCCAATGAATATCGAGAAACGATACTTTCACCCCATGTAAAGGTTCGCCTGGCAATTGAGATGGGATCATCCTTAGGGTGGGATCGTTATGTTGGCGATTCAGGCGGAGTACTAGCCATTGATCGCTTTGGTGCCTCAGGCACTGAGGAAGTTCTACTCCGAGAATATGGTTTTACGGTTGAAAATGTAGTTGGTAAGATGAAGCAATTATTGAAGGCTGCCAATAATAAGATCTGATTTTAAGCAACATAATAAGGTTACCGAGCATATACTAAATAACAAAGGTGTATTTCTACCCCCGTAATAAACATTGGTGTGGGAGGTCTAAACATGGAGTGGGTAGAGTTGGTGATGGATCATTCTGCTGTCACAATTGTTTTTTTAGTATTATGTTTGTTGCTTCTTAATTTTGGAACGATATTATGGGTGGTAATAATTGGTGCTCTCCTTTTTGCATTATCAAAAATTATATGAATTTCCAATTCCGAGTAAGAACAACTAAGGCTTGGCATACGCCAAGCCTTTTCTCGGTGGGTCAAAAAAACAGCTATTTATCCTAAGGCATCTTCAAAAAAATAACTAATCACCTTCTGGTCTATTTTGCACTATGCTTCATAACCACAACCCTTACATAGCTCACTATGCGCGGGTTATGGTTATTCGCCTAGCACAAAATATCCTCGCTTTGACTACTTATTTTCTTTCAGATGCCTAATAGACAAATAGCTGTTTATCGATGCAAAGGTTAATTTACCATTTTCCTTTGCCAACATGGCCTTCAATTTCTGCTTTGGCACGTTGTTTGATAACATATCCTTCAGCAATCGCTTGCTGAAAACTGTTCACACAGTTTGGATCAAGGTTTAGTTTGATTCCCTCAAGAGATAATTTAAGGATTTCGTTAGTTAAACTAATGATTTCCATATGGATATCATTGGTTCTTTCTGATTTATAAACTTTATCAGCATTCTCAGCCGATAATTCCACAAATTTTTCGCTACCCATGCCGCATTTAGGGCATTTATCGAGAGGGCTATCCCCTTCATGGATAAAGTTACAGACGCTACACTTAAATAATTTTTTCATAGTTACATCTCCTTTAACGATAATAATTTAATTATAACAAAAAATGGAAGGTTTTGTCAAGATAAATTATTATAGATATAATGTAAAAACTAACATTAATGGATAATATTTATCGAATAATAAGAAAGTGGGTAATAACAATAATGAAATTCGCTATAGCAGAGAAACTCTACGAAAAATATCTGGAAGATGTCGTGATAGAAGTTAGTCAAGATAGTCTGTGGAGAAAGAGACTCTTTGAGGGGCAATATAATGAACGGTTTTTAGTCACATTTAAGGAGTTAGAAGAAGTGCCGTGCTCTTTATGGACTACTTTTTCTCAATATGGATTAGAGTTTTTTGTTTCTAAGGTTGATTCGTGTCCTGAACAATTTGCTGAAGGGTTAATCATTTTTAAATTTGAAGCAAAGGAGTTTTCACATTTAGTAAGCTATTCAGGTAATCGTCGAGATGAACTTTGAAGTTGACGGTTGGTTACTTATGCAGTATAATAAAACAAATTAATTACCTAGGTAACTAATTACTGAAGGTGGCAAGAGAGATATGATTGTATATGGTCACAAGGTAAATCAGTTGGCCCGGATGTTCATGAAGCGATTCAATGAGGAGTTGGATAACTCTGGCCTCTATAGTGCCCAATGGGCATTTGTTTTACGTCTATATGAACAGGGTTCCAGCACACAGAAGGAACTAAGTGAATATCTGACCATTGAACCACCGACAGTCACTAGAACGTTAGCTCGTATGGAAGAGGCTGGTTGGGTTATCAAGGAAGAAGGTATCGATCGGCGAGAACGAAAAGTGCGTTTGTCACCTGTGGCTTATTCGAAGTTTGCTACTTGGCAACAGGCTTCAAATAAATTGGAAATGACTGCGCTGACGAATATAGATAAGTCGGAGTTAGCAATATTCACCCGGGTTTTGCAACAGATGATGGATAATCTCAGCAATTAATAACATATTCAAGGTAAAGAAAGGAAGACAATGCAGCAAGAAGACAACAGCAATAGTAAAACCTTCTCAAGAGCAAATTTCTTAGTATTGGCAGCAAAAATAGTTATATTCCTTTGTGGTATCTTTATCTTAACGCTGGGAGCAGCGGCATTGATTGAGGCGAATTTGGGAGTGGCATCTTGGGATGTGCTGCATATTGGTCTGGCTAAGCGAGGCGCTTTATCAATTGGAACCTGGGTACAAATTATCGGTATTTGTATGGTCCTTTTCACCGCTGCATTGGAACGCAAGCAGCCTCAAATCGGCAGTGCGGTTAACATCCTATTGATAGGATTTTCTCTTAACTGGATATTGGCCTGGCATATGCTGCCCATTGCGCATACTTTATGGCAGAGTATTCTGGAGTTAGTAAGTGGCGTATGCTTAATGGGCTTGGGATCTGGCATGTATGTGGCAACGGCTCTAGGTGCTGGACCGCGCGATGGTCTAACATTAGTTTTGTCCAGGATGTGGGGACGGTCTGTGCGATTAGTGCGTACAGTGCTGGAAATTACTGCGTTGTTTTGTGGGTGGATTGTCGGCGGACCGATTTCTATGGGGACTTTTGTAGCTGTATTTCTAGTGGGACCTATTATGCAGGCTAGCTTATATTTCTGGCGTCGTCAAATTGAAGGCTTGGAAAATTTCATCGTAGAAGATGTTTCAGAGGGTGAGGTTAGCTAAGTGTAAAAATAATATGATTGTACAAACTCCTACAAAAAACTTGTAGGGGTTTGTTTTTTCTTCTGTATCAGAAAGTATAAATTTCAGGATGTTAATCCTTTGCTTGGCGTTGCGATTGTAGGAAGGGCGATACAATCATATACTATATTTAAAGGTGATTGTATTAATTTGTCGAACATTGTGTAAGTATATAATTCATATAAAAGATAGTTAGAATAACATATAATTGATTCGAAATTTATCGATTTGAACATTACGATAGAATGGAGATTGACGGAAGATGCTAGAAGAACAAGACAAGCGTACCGACGTTCAATTGCAGGAAAGTCTGGAAAGACTCGCTGTAATATATGAGGTGCATAGGGGAATTGCTAGAGAGTTGGATATGGATATTCTGGTTAAGGAAACCCTTAGTCTATTAGGAAAGTACCTGAAGGCTGATGGGATGGCTGTTTTCTTTGTAGATAAGGATAAGCAGGAACTGGTTCTTCATTCGGCCCTAGGCTTGTCGCAAGAACTGATAGCAATCCTGGCAAGAAGAAAAATAGGTGAAGGTGTGATTGGCCGCACGGTGTTAACAGGTCGTCCCCATTTTTTTAGATTGGCAGGTATTCCTCAGAGCAATGCGCGAAAAGTTGCACTACAACATGGTTTAACGAATTTCGGAAGTTATCCGCTTATTGTGAGTAGTAAACCTGTTGGTACTATTGCTATTGCTAATAAAAATGACCGCCCAATCCTAAAGGAAGATCAAGAATTATTGATGGCCATATGTAGTCAACTAGGGACCTTGTTACAGAATGTACAATTATCTACGGCTATGAATAATCAGCTGGCAGAACGCAAACGGGTTGAGAACGCCTTGCAGCAAAGTGAAGAACGTTATCGTTTGTTGGCCCAAAATCTAGCTGCTACGCGCAAACCTGTACATTATGCTGATAACACATATGGAGTATTTTCTGAAAAAACACGACAAGTCATTGAACAGGCGCAAAAATATGCTACTGATCGAAGTATGGGTCTGCTGATTTGTGGCGAAACAGGAACAGGTAAAGAAAAGATTGCCAGGATCACTCATGGTAGTGATTCGTCCATACAAGATCAACGTCCTTTCGTGGCGATTAATTGTGCTGCCATCACCACAAGTTTGTTTGAAAGTGAACTGTTCGGGTATGAGACCGGTGCTTTTACAGGTGGACTTAAGCAAGGGCAAATCGGCAAAATTCAATTAGCCGCAGGTGGTACACTTTTTTTGGATGAGATTGGGGAAATGCCATTAGCAACTCAAGCTAAGCTACTGCGCGTCATTCAAGAGAAGGAGTTTTATCGGGTCGGAGGATTAAAAAAGGTCAAAATGGATGTTAGGATTATCTGCGCTACGAACAGTAACCTCTTGCACGCTATTGCTGAAGGACGGTTTCGTAAAGATTTGTACTACCGTTTGAAGGTCGGCTACCTGCACCTATTGCCACTGCGAGAACGAGTTGAAGAAGTGATGCCCTTAGCAATCATGTTTTTGCAATATTTTGCCCAGCAGAGCGGCAAAATATGCAATGTTTTTGGAGAGTCTGCTATTAACATGCTTATTTCATATGACTGGCCGGGAAATATTCGTGAACTGCGCAATGTTATGGAATGGACTGCTTTTATGTATGATGGTATAACGCTTCAATCGGAGCATTTGGACATAATTCGAGCTGGAGATCCATTTCAAACGCCAGGAGACTGTCAAACCCCACAACGTCCTGCGGCAATACCGAATGGAAATTTGAAAAAATGTACAGATCAACTGGTTAAGCAAACGCTAGAGTCACACGGCGGAAATAAAGCGGCGGCGGCACGTGAGCTCGGCATTTCCCGGAGAGCGTTATATCGTATATTAGAAAAAACCGATAAAAAAAGTGTAGAGCATTGACGGGAGTGTGCGGTAACGGATGATGTACATGAGCGCTGGTGTGCGGTATCGCACGATAATAAATGGAAATATAATTATTTAAAGGACATTAGTCATTGGAAAACAACCTAGGTGTGAGGATTCGGGTCTTGATTTAGAGTGAGACTGGTCATTAATTTAATAATTTCGACGAAAAGTACGCTAATTTGACAAAAAATGTTGAATTGGCATACTTTGTGCATATATTTAGCAATAGGCGTTTACGAAGTGTACAACGGAGAGGTGAAAAGGGGCTGGTAGGTAGGAGGGCATAAGGTTGTGAGGTATCGATTTACTGTAAATGAACTGGAGAAGCTTAAAATATTTTTAGCGGAAACAGTGGAATATCTGCAAAAAATAGCAGACCAGGCATTGCGTCTGAAAGTAACTTCTGATACTGCCCAGTCCAAGTTAATTATTGATAGTATAGTTGACTATCTACATAACCTCAAAGGACAGGCAGCATTTTTTGGTTTGATGGAAATGGTGATGCTTATCCGCCAAACTCAGTCCATGCTGGAGGCTATGGGCTGTGGACGTCTGCAGATAGACGCTGGGATTGTGGATGTATTGCTAGATACTAAGAACATATTGGGCGAAATGACACGTGAACTAAGCGTGGCAAGTGCAAAGTTTGATACATCTGAAGAATTAGATATTGAACTAGCTTGCGCCCAGGAAGCAGAGTGCCTTAGCGATTTTATAGGAAAATTATTACAAAGAAAGCTAAGTACCGCTCTTGTCCTGGTTCCAAAGAGGTTGGTGAGCAAATTGCCTGCTGTTATTCAGATCCCACTGCGAAAGCAGAAGGTTGAAGAGGAAAATAGCGATGAAGAATGTCATGGAAATAACGCCCCGGAGACAGTAAGTACAGTCAACGAGTCAGTAGAAATAGCCATCAGCAAATCCACTGCGGTGAGTGATGAAAAAATTCAGCAAGTGCTCACTATAATTCGGGAATTAACGACTACGAACAGTGTTTTTAGTCAGCTGGCTAGTAAACTGATGATGGAGAATAATCTACCTAATTTGTCTCGGGAAGCGAAAAATATAGGGAAGTCTGTCAACCGGATTGCTACTGAATTAGAAGAGGCGGTCATGTCCATGGCCAGGGTTGAACTGGCGTTGATTTTTCTACAATTCCCTCATATCGTTAATGATATCGGATCGCAGACAGGAAAAAATATTTGCTTGGTTATCGAGGGCGGGCATATCACAGTCGACAAAGCCATTGTTAAACACTTATCGAATCTGCTACTAAAGATCATATGCACCATGGCTAGACTTAGCATTGAGCCCCCAGCAGAGCGGGCGGCAGTAAGTAAAGAAATACAAGGAAATATCTGGCTAACGGCCTGTTCTTCAGGCAAATACATTGTGATTGAAGCTCGAGATGATGGCAAGAGTATGAAGGGAGCTGATGCAGACGCCAAGGTGTTAGAAATTTCTGATTTGATGGCGACTATGAATGAGGTGTACCACCAAAGGGATGCTTTGCCGGGCAATTTAGAAATGACCAGCCCGTCAGGTAACGGTAGTAAAATAAAGATTACACTACCGCCGACCATCTTGAGATGTAGTGGATTATTAGTGGAAGCGTCTGGTGAATTGTTCATTGTGCCTATAGCTAATGTAGTTGAGATAGTGAGAGTTACGATGAAGCAGTTGGTAAGTAAACGTGGACGGCAGCTATTATATCATCGAGGCGCAGTTTTAGGAATCGTATCTCTAACTGAGATCTTAGGGATGAGGTTGCAGCAAACTGACAGTGGTATACCAGTAGTGGTGGTCACCAACGGACAGGATAAAATAGGCTTAATGGTCCATAAATTGCACAAGGAACAGGAAATTGTGCTTAGATCCTTGCCAGACTACCTGAAAAATAGTGAGTATATAGAGGGCGCTGCCGTAACTAGCGATGAAAAGGTGGCACTGGTACTTAATGTTTCTGCATTGATCAAAAAAGTGAGTTCAAATAATTGTCATAATAGCATAAGGAATTAAAGGGGGATTTTTATTTATGGAAAAAAAATTAGCAAAGCCAAATGGAACTTTAGGTAAATCATTGGCGAGTAAACCAAGTGCAAGTATTGATTCTGCAGAGCAAATGAGCCTTAAACGGGACCTAGCGAAACGCAGAGCCATGGATAAAGTACGGTCAAGAACAGTAGCCAAGCAACAACAGCTAGCTGAACGTGTTGCTACTGCCACAGAGCAGATGGCAGCCGGTATTGAGCAATCCAGCAATGCTGCGGCAGAACTAGCTGGCACGATGGAACAGGTTGCCACTGGTGCCGAAGAAGCAGCATCGGCGGCTGAACAGTGCCGGGCGGCCGTCAATCAGATTGAAAAGGCGGGTATTGTGGCCGATGAGCGGGCTAAAGAGTCATTGGATAAGGTGAATATTGCCCAAACACTAGTGAGAACAACCAGTTCTGATATAGAACAGTTAATTAATGGGGTCAAGAATGCTGCTGATACCAATATGCAGTCTGGCAGACTGGTAGCGGAACTGGAAAACCAAGCAGTAGAAGTGGGCAATATTGTGGAAGCAGTCGTGCGCATTGCCGATCAAACTAATCTGTTGGCCCTAAACGCTGCTATTGAGGCCGCCAGAGCTGGTGAGCATGGCCGGGGTTTTGCCGTCGTCGCTGACGAAGTGCGTAATCTAGCGGAGATTTCTGAGAAATCAGCTCGTGATATTCGCGCTTTAGTAGGTGAGATTCAAGATAATGTCAAGGTTGTTGTGAAAGATGTAGAAGATGCTGGTAAGGCTGCCAATGAAGAAGTAGAAAATGCCAAAAAGATCACTGCCGATCTTGCAAAAATAGCAAGTGATATGGGAATCGTACAACGAGGGGTAACGGAGGTCGCACAAAATGCCAAACTGGCTGCCGATGGAAGCCGGGAATTTTTGGACATTACCCAACAAGTCGCTGCTGCCAGTGAACAACAGGGTGCTGCCACCGAAGAAATTTCTTCAACGATTGAAGAACAGAATAAAGCTTTTAATGAAATGAGTACGGCCGCTAATGAATTGTCGGAGCTAGCGGAACAACTCAAGGTATCCACCGATGCTCAGAAGTCATCAGAAGAATTGGCAGCCGCTGCCGAGCAGCTGTCAGCTAACGTCGAAGAAGCCAGCACAGCCGCTGGGCAAATTATGAAGACCATGGAACAACTAGGCGAAGGCGCTAGACTGCAAGCTGAATTGACGACGAAAGGTGCCAATTTATCTGAGCGTCTGGCATCTGCTGCCGTACAGATGAAAATTCGTGCCCAAGAATCAGAAGGCGTAGTCAGTGGAGTACAATCCATGTTAGTGACCAATAAGCAGGAAGTCGACAACATTATCAGTGGCGTTTCTAGTGCTGCTGAGGCTAGTTTTAAATCATCACAAAATATTAAGAGACTAGAAGATACGACAAGACGCATTGATAAAATTGTGGATGCTATTGTTAATGTTACCATTCAAACCAATATGTTGGCTGTTAACGGTTCCATCGAAGCCGCGCGAGCTGGTGAATTTGGACGGGGATTTTCAGTAGTAGCTAGTGATATTCGTACGCTAGCTAATGAGTCAGCCGATAATGCGGATAAGATTAAAGACCTAGTTCGTAATATCCAAAACCAAATTCAACAAGTAACTAGCGATATTGAATTCTCAGCGAAAACAGCGACGCAAGAAGTGGAAAATGCCAAAAAATCCACCCATAATTTGAATATAATTGAAGAGGCTATGGGACAAATTCTGTGTGCTGTTCAAGAAGTTTTTAACGGTGCTGAAGAATCTTTGACCGCTATCGAGCAGGCCAAACGCGGTATCGAACAAATTTCAGCCGCTGCCCAGGAAGCCGAACAAGCCAATACGGAGGCCACCCTCGCCGCCCAAGAACAGGCCAAAGGTATGCAGGAATTGGCAGAAGCCATTGAAGAAATTTCTGGACTGGCTGACGAACTACAAAATATGTAAAGAGGCCAGAGGGAGAAAGGAGGATAAAGAATGGCTGAAACAATTGAAATAAAGCAGGATGAGCTGTCAGAACGGCAGTTGGTTACTTTTCATCTGGGTAATGACGAGTTCGGCGTCGATATTATGCATGTACGAGAAATTATTCGCCTAACAGAAGTGACCCATATACCTCAGGCTCCTAGCTATGTAGAGGGTGTATGCAATCTGCGGGGCAGTATCTTGCCTATTATTGACGGGCGAGCTCGGCTAGGGATGTCACGGCGTCAGAGTGATGGAAGCACTCGTGTGCTAGTGCTGGATGTAGGTGGTAAAGCAACAGGTATTGTGGTGGATCGAGTATCAGAAGTACTAAGGGTAAGCCAGGCTGATATTGAAGCCCCACCAGCGGTAATCCAGGATATGGATGTAGATTTTCTTAATGGTATGCTCAAACTCAATGATGGCAAACGGATTATTATGGCATTGAATCTCAGTAGCATAGTCAGCGTCAAGCAAATTGAGGACATTAAGCAAGAAGCATTATCAATAGCGACGACACGAGCTGATAGTGCTGTTAAAACAGAAATAGAGGAAGATCAACTGGTGACTTTTTTGCTTGGACAGGAAGAATATGCCTTTGATATTATGCATGTCAAGGAAATTATCAGAGTAGAGCAGATTACGGCAGTGCCTAATGTAGCGGATTACATTGAGGGTGTGGTAGCCATCAGAAATCATTTGCTGCCGATTATCAATATGCGAATGTTTTTCGGTCTTGAAAATATCCAAATTAATGACCAGGCACGCATCATTATTGTAGATTTGGGGCAAATGTCGGTTGGTTTCCGCGTGGATAAAGTCTCAGAAGTCATATCCATATCTCGCACTGTCATAGAGCCGCCACCACTTATTTTTAGTGATGAGGAGGCTGGGCAGATTCGGGGTGTAGCAAAACTGAGTGATGGAAAACGGTTGCTCATGTGCCTCAATGCGACCAAACTACTGCCAGCAGAAGTAGTGCAGAGATTTTCTGGCGAAACCATTGGCGAAGAAGCTGTGACTGGGAAACAAAATAACAGTATCATTGAAGAAGAACAATTAGTGACCTTTAAGCTTGGGAAGGAAGAATTTGGCATCAAAATTACGGATGTACAGGAAATAAACCGTATGACGGACATTACCCATATGCCAAATGCCCCTGTCTATATTGACGGTCTGGTGAATCTTAGAGGTAATATTATTCCAGTACTGAACCTCAGACGGCGCTTTGGGTTAACTGAAAAACAACGTGATGATGCCACTCGCATTATTATTGTGGATGTCGGTAACCGTAAGACCGGTGTGATGGTGGATGCTGTTTCTGAGGTGTTACGCTTTGACAGCAGTTTAGTGGAGTCGACGCCACAGATTGTATCAGAAGATCTCGATGCCAAATATATTAACGGGGTTGCTAAATTAAACGGTGGTAAACGTATGGTTATGATTATCGACCTTGCTCAGGTTTTGCGGATTGGTGCTTAATAGGTAAGGTAGACAACTTGAGATAATGACACACCTCACCCTAACGTGGTGTGTCATTATCTACAATATTGTTGATGATTGTCGTTAAGAATATGTAGTAGGCTATGAATAGAAGGTGAGTTATGAATAGAATCAAAGTATTAATCGTAGATGATTCTGCAATGATGCGCAAGGCCATCCGGCGTATCCTAGAAACCGACGTTGCTATTGAAGTAGTAGGGATGGCGCGAGATGGCGAGGATGCTCTGAAAAAAGATATTGAACTATGTCCTGATGTTGTGACCATGGATATCAATATGCCAGTGATGGATGGTATTACTTGTATGCTACATTTATTTGAGCAACATCCAGAGGTTCGTGTCATTATGCTAAGCTCCTTAACCCAGGAAGGAGCCATCACTACTTTTGAGGCGTTGGAACTCGGGGCTTTTGATTATGTGGGCAAACCTTCAGGGACGGTATCTAATAATTTGCATATTATTGGTAAAGAGTTACTGGCTAAGATTAAGGCATCTATGACGCAAAGAAAACGACGCCCTTCGATTCTCAGTAAAGCTAAGAGTGTTAAAAAAGAAACTGTACGCCAGGTGACTGCAGTAACGGGGCAAGTAACCCAAAAGGTGGTAGTCATCGGTGTATCCACAGGTGGTCCAGGTACCTTAATGGATATTTTGCCTCACATTCCCCCTGATTTAGATGCGGCTATCGTAGTTGTGCAGCATATGCCGCCGATGTTTACCGCTTCTTTTGCCAAACGGCTGGATGATCATTGCCTGATACCTTTTAAGGAAGCCAAAAACGCTGACCCCTTAGTAAAAGGGCAAGGAATGGTGGCTCCTGGCGGAGTACATCTGGTCGTCAGGAAACATATAACCCGCAGCGAACATGTCGTAAGGCTGACAGCTTCACCGGAAGGGACGTTATTTACGCCCTCAGTTGATGTAACGATGCATTCCATATTAGAAAGTTTTGGCAGGCGCACCGTTGGTGTGCTATTGACTGGTATGGGCTCAGATGGGGCAAATGCCATGGTATCCATTCGTAAGGCGGGTGGCATCACTATCGCCGAGGCTGAGTCTACCGCCGTAGTGTTCGGCATGCCTCGGGAGGCTATTGAACGGGGCGGTGCTGAGATTATCGCGCCAGCCTATAATATCGCCAAAGAAATTATCAAAGCGGTCAATCGGATATGAGAGAAATAAGGACCAAGCTCGATGGTAGCAAGCATGAGATGTCTGAGCTACTGGCAGAAAGTTTAGAAGCCAATAGGCTGCTCGTCGAGCGGCTAAGGGAGAAAGAGCGGGCGCTCCAGCATGCTGATCGGCTGGCTATGATTGGCCGTCTGGTAGTCGGTGTCGCCCATGAAATTAATAATCCTTTGGCTTTCATCAAAATGAACGCCGAATTGCTATCCCTTATACTTGAACGTCACTTTGAGCAGAATTCTGCTGCTGGTATCACTGAAGCTCAGTACAAGCGTCCCGTTGAAGCAATCGTTCGCGGCGTTGAACGTATTGCGAGCATTGTTAGTGATCTAAAATTCTTCTCTCGTCAGCAACAGTGTGAAAAAAAAGGTGTCTCGTTGGCGAAGTGTCTGGAAGATGCGTGGTCCTTGGTTAAAAGTAATAAGGAACTATCAAGCGCAGTAGATATGAGGTCCTCTATAGGACCCGACGTAATGATTTATGGCAATGCCCAGCAAATCGAGCAAGTGTTGATTAATCTTCTCCATAATGCACTGAAAGCAGTCCATAAAAGGATGCCGCAGCAAGGGTGGATCAGTGTCAATGCATGCCAGGAGGCTGGTGAAATAGAGTGGGTAGTGATTAAGGTGGCTGATAATGGCTGCGGCATTACCCAGAGCATAATATCTAGGATATTTGAACCTTTTTATACCAGTGATGATGACAATGGCACTGGTCTGGGATTGTCAATTGTGCAAGGTATTATACAAGAACATGGTGGCAATATAGGGTTGATGAGCGTAGTTGGAGAAGGTACTACTTTTACTATTAGGCTGCCTTTATGGCGGTTACAAGAGGGTGATGAATAGTGGATGACGAGCAACTTAATCGTCAATTGGCGGACATCTTTTTTATTGAGTCAGGAGAAATGCTCAGTGAAGCTTCTTTGGCCTTGCTCAGAGCCGAAGAGGCAGGCAATCCCCACGAGGTGATTCATCAGGTTTTTAGGGCTTTTCATAGTATCAAGGGCGGAGCCCAGTCACTAGGCTTTGAGCAATTGTCGGAAGTGGCTCACCATATGGAGGATTTTCTAGTGCCGCTGCGGCATGGCAACGTTGCCATAGACGGGCAGACCGTTAGTCTGATACTTGAGTCTATGGATGTCATTGAAATGCAACTCAGTGCTGACCGGGCTGGAGAGCCAGCTGTTGATTGTGCCCGATTACTAGCGATGTTGGCTGAGGTTACAGTGCCATCTGAAGGTGCTAACACTACTTCAGGGGGAAATGCTACAAGCAGCCAGCAAATAACACCGACTGCTGATGGCTCCCGGTTATTATACTTATCTTTCACCGTAGATCGATCGGCACCTATGCCAGGTGTTACAGCAGTAATCTTGCTCGAGCAGCTACGGCAATCTGGAACACTTTTGTATAGTAACCCACATATTGATAATCTGGGCATGGCGGTCGCTGGACAATATTTTAAACAGATAGCGATTATTCAGACAGATATGTGCAATGCTGATGTGAAACAAGAGGCTTATCGGGTGAGCGATATACGTGATATTAGAGTAGCGGAAATTGACAACGGTATTTTTTCAAATGCAGATAAGCCTGCAAAAGGGGAAATTGCTCGTTTTAACTCTTTGGTAGGTAACATGCGGGAAATGCTTCGTTCTAAAAAGAGAGATAAAGCTTATTTAAACAAGATAGTCAGACAAATTGCAGACTGGGGGGAGGATAGCCGCGGCGCAGCAGGTTGGTTTCCTGGGAGGCTCCCTGCGTGGCAACGGATGACGTCCTTACTGTCTGATACGGTAGCCTTAACTGAGGATGATCTGACTCGCAGTGAAACTCAATCAGTGGCGGCCAGGACGTTGCAAGTATTGTGGGAGGCCGTATATAACGTTTTATGTAACCATACTTATTTCTACAGTTTGCCTGTTAGTGATATTTTAGATGGGAATGGACGGAGTGTAATTGAACAATTTGTAGTCAGTGCGGTTGACGTTCAAGTAGTGAAGATTGATTTGAGTAAATTGACGATCCTAGAAGCCGAACATCTTAAATCGTTGGCTGATTTTAGGGATATGTTAGCTAAGCATGGCTGGATATTATGGCTTATTTCAGAAGGGAAGTATACGCGGCGCCATCTTAATGTGCTGGAAGCTTCGGAGGGACTTGTTGGTGCTTTGGAGTTTTATCCGAGTAGTTATGGTGCAGTCATAGCTTCCAAAAAAAACGAGATGGTAGGAGAGGATAGGCATGTATCCAAAATTTAGAGTGTTAATTGTTGATGATGAGCAGGATGTAACAGTGGTTTTAGAACAGTTTCTGCGGATGGAAGGGTATGATGTGTATTCAACAACATCGCCGATTGAGGCTCTGGAGATGATCAAGAAACAAAAGTATCATATTGTTTTATCTGATATTGTCATGCCTAAAATGGATGGTATTGAATTTCTGATCCAAGTGAAACAGTATGATGCGCTAACGCAAGTCATCATGATGACAGGTTATTCTACGATGGATAAAACGATGAGATGTTTGGAAGCGGGGGCTAATGATTATATCTTAAAACCTTTCAAGAACTTATCTGAGTTGGCTGGGATTATTAAACTATCTGAAGATAAGCTAAAACGCTGGTGGGACAATATGCGAGGAAATTTTGCGTGATAGCCGAGTTTATCCGACCAGAATTAGTGTATGAATAGGGGTGGCTGATAAATGATACTTACACCTGAACTATATCAGCGTTTTGTTGATTTGATTTACCAAAGAACAGGTATTTGGTTTGAAGCCAATAAACGTTATTTTGTCGATAAACGCCTCGATGAACGTATTGCAGAACTGGGGCTGGAAAATTACCGGGAGTATTATCAGCTTTTAAAGTTTTCTACAGACCAGACTGAGTTGCAACAGTTGGTAAACCGTTTGACGGTCAACGAGACCTATTTTTTTCGTGATTTCCCACAATTACAGGGGTTTGCCGAAGAAGTACTGTTAAAAATCGTTAAAGCCAAGGTAAAGGCAGGTGAGCGAAATATAAAGCTGTGGAGTGCTGGGTGTTCAACGGGTGAAGAACCTTATACCTTGGCGATTATTTTGCTGGAAATGTTGCCAGAACCTGAAAAATGGAAAATTGAAATATTGGCTAGCGATATTAATACCAAGGTGCTAGATATTGCCCGCAAAGGGTATTATAATAGCCGTTCAGTGAAGGATGTGCCGCTGGAGTATATGGAACGGTATTTTACCCCACGCTTAGAGCTGCAGCTGTTAAATAATAAGGTGCGCAAGATGGTTACTTTTAAAGTGATTAACTTGATGGAAGAGCGAGAGATGAAAGCCCAGATCGATTATGATGTTATTTTTTGTCGTAATGTGCTCATTTATTTTAGCACTGAGTCTAGGCTCAGTGTACTAGACCGTTATTATCGGTCATTAAAGCGTGGTGGGTATATTTATCTAGGGCATTCGGAGTCAGTTGCCCGCATTACCAATGCCTTCAAGATGGAACGCATTGGTAACACTATTGCGTACTGTAAACCGTGAAGGAGAAAGGGGGAAAGGCATGCGATACCAATTTACGGCAGATGACGTGGAAATGCTCCAGGCTTTTATTGAAGAAAGTACGGAGAGTCTGCAACGAGTAGAAGATGAGATATTACGTTTAGAAAATACTACTGATCCTTCCAAAGCTCTAGACGATATTTTTCGTCAAGTACATACCATCAAGGGCTTGTCATCTTTTTTTAGTTTGGCAGAGATCAACAGGCTGAGCCACCAGGCTGAATATATGCTGGATGTTATGCGTAAAGGCGGCATTGAGCCTGGCCCGCAAGCGGTTGGGTTGTTGCTCAATGCCAAGGATGCGCTAGGTGAGATGATCATACAACTCAGTGCGGCTTGCGCGTGCGTCCAGCAGCGCGAGGTGCTTGATGTGGGGGTAAGTTGTACTCATGACGTGGATGTGCTGATTCATGACATGCAGTGTTTGTTAGAGGAGTATCAAGTGGTGGTCAATGCACCAATCGTCGAACAGGTACAGCTATCAGCGGAGCGGGATGAACAAGCACTAGAGGCCAGACAGGCGGTTATCGAGACAAATAATATTGAACAGTCAGAGACGGAGTTCATTACCGTTTTACTGGATGGCGTGGCGGCCGGTATGATGGAGGATTTCTTGTTAGAAGCGGATGAACATAGCGCGATCATTACTGACAAGCTGCTGATCAAACTCGATAGTAGTCCAGGGGACACTGAGGCTTTAGGTGATTTATTTAGGCGAGTGCATACGCTGAAGGGTAATACGAGCTTGCTACTCAGTGTGCCGATTGATGACGCTGTGCGGATGGTTTTAAAAGACTTATTAGATGTGTTGCAAAATTTGGAGGGGCTTTTAGCCCAGGTGCGAGAGGCTAGGACGCCAATCTCCAGTCCAATTGTCAATTTGTCCTTTGATGCAATTGATGCATTGGTCAGCATTACTGACATGCTACGCAACAGTGTTATCGCCTCCGATGGTGGCAAACTTAAAAGATTGGTGGCCGAAATGCTGGCGGTGCGTGAGTGTGGGTCTGATGTAACATGTCAGATTACAGCTGTTGGGGCGTCGAGGGTTAACATGCCAACTGCTGCGCCTCAGACAGGTACTAAGAGTGCAGATGGAGCAGGCGTATCCACCAATCACTCGATCCGGGTCAGTGGCGAGAAACTTGATCGCCTGATGAATGTAATTGGAGAGCTAGCGATTACTAAAAATGTGTTTAGTCAGATTGCTCGCAAATTAGCGATGGAGCATGATTTGCCCCATCTGTCGCGGGAGGTCAAGGATGCAGGACAGTTTGTCAACCGTATTTCAGCTGAACTAGAAGATGCCATTATGGCTATGCGGATGACTGAGGTACGAATGGCATTTCAAAAATATCCACGCATTATCAGAGATATTGCATTACAGACAGGTAAAAGTATTGCTCTTATCATGGAAGGCGAAGATACTGAGCTAGATAAAAATATTATTGAACAAATTGGTGACCCACTACTCCATTTAGTGCGCAACTCTGGTGACCACGGGATTGAGACTGTAGACGAACGGCGGGCAGCAGGCAAAGACCCTCAGGGCAGTGTTTGGCTGCGGGCTTACAACCGAGGTAAACATGTTATTATTGAGGTCGAGGATGACGGGCGGGGGATGAATCCCGAGAAATTAAAAGATAAAGCAGTAGAAAAAGGCTTTATTGCCGCCCAGGATGCTGCCGAAATGTCTGACGAGCAGGCTTTCCAATTAATTTTCTTGCCAGGCTTCAGCATGGCGAAAAATGTTACGGAAATTTCTGGCAGGGGTGTGGGAATGGACGTAGTGCGTAGTAATATTACAGCACTTCAAGGCACCATAAAAATTACCAGTACGTTAGGTAAAGGCAGTAAAATAACGATGCAGCTACCCTTGACCCTGATGGTTTCACGGGGATTGGTGGTAGAAGTACAAAATCAATTATTAGTGATGTCCCTTGAAAATGTAGTAGAGACAGTGAAAGTGCCTGCTGGCTCACTTGTAAGGCGTCGTGGGAAGCGGATCCTTTATCATCGAGGCGAGGTGCTAGGAGTCGTGTTACTGGCAGAACTACTCGGAATGCCTGTGCGAGAGTTACCCGACGTTGCGTCAGTAGTGATTGTGACTGATGGGCAGTCTAAAGTAGCAATGATTGTTGATAGACTGCTAAATGAGCAGGATATTTTGGTCAAACCTCTGCCAGAGTATCTATCAGCCATTAGTGGCATGGGTGGGGCAACCATCATGGGGGACGGTAAGGTGGCATTGGTGCTCAATCCGGTAGAACTAGTGCAGTTAGCGGCTAGGTAGGGCAATAGCAATGTAGTAGGGGGTTGTAATGATGATTTGTAGCTTATTTATTTTACTCTGGGAAGAAAATAGTGATGAGATTTCTTCCCAGGTTTGTAGAAGTCTTGAGGAAGCGGAAGCATGTAAGAATGACTTGATGAGTTCCTACAAAATTTCTAATGATGACATTAAAATTCATGAAATAAAATCATCGATTAAACTGAGTCTGTTGAAGTCGTTATAATGAAAATTAATAGATAATAGGGATAAAGTTTATGTTAAGATTAGTGTGGGCTTTGAAGGGGGCATTAGAGTGAATAGCAAGATGGTGAAGCCTTTCATTGATGCAGTATTGTCGGTGCTGCCAATGCTTGGCCTAACAGATATTGAACGAGGAAATGTAACGGTAAAAGACAACTTAGCGACGGCTCAGGATGTTACAGTGCTGATCGGCTTATCCCAAGATATTCGCGGTAATGTGGCGTATGGCTTGTCTGATGAGTGTGCCAGGAATATTGCATCAACCATGATGTGTGGTATGCCAGTACCACAATTTGATGAGATGGCGCAAAGCGCGATTAGCGAATTGGTGAATATGATTACCGCAAATGCGGCGACGAATTTAGAGAGTTTGGGCAAAGCAGTCAATATCTCTCCTCCGACGCTAGTGACTGGGAAAAATATTACAGCTAGGATTAGCCAAGTGCAGACCCTGGCGATTGAGTTTCTAACTTCAGCTGGAATAATTGAGCTCAATGTGGGCTTAGAGTAGAACACGAAGGAGAAAACATATGTTTAAACGCATTTTAATAGTAGATGATACCATATTTATGCGAGTCAAGATGAAAGGTCTATTAGAAAAGTGGGGCTATCAGGTAGTAGGCGAAGGCGCTAATGGGCTAGAAGCAGTCGAGAAATTTAAGGAACTGGTGCCTGATCTCGTTTTAATGGATATTACAATGCCAGAGATGGATGGACTAGCGGCACTTAAAGAAATTAGGGCTTTCGATGCTAAGGCTAATGTGATCATGGTATCAGCCATGGGGCAGGAGCGTTTCGTTATGGAAGCTATTCGTTCTGGAGCTCGCAATTATTTGGTCAAGCCCTTCCAGGAAGATAAGTTTCAGGAAATGTTGGCAAGGCTATAATATCAATGAGCAGGGTATAATGATCTGCCTTGTGAGTGGACATGAGTAATATGCATGAGTCAAATAACCTGAAGCCTCCAACAGTAGGCTTCAGGTTATTTGACTCATGCATATTAGTTTTATGTTCATATTTCGTTCCATATAACGGTCCTTTGACTCAGCGTTTGTTTTAAGATATGATGAACATAAAAAGAAGATAGTGAATGATTATGCCGATGAAAAGTAGGTAGTTAAGTAGAAGTTGTATCTATCATGTGATGATAGGGGAAATAGGGTGTGGAAATGTTACAAGGAATTGTGTTTATAAATTTGGCCTTTGTATTATATACAGTAGGAGTTTGGAGTGAAAAAATACAAGGTGAGTTAAAGCAAAGACATTTGTTTATATTTTGGTTGGGGGTACTTTGTGATGTTCTCGGGACATCAGCCATGGAGACATTGCATAAGAATCATGTAGACATATCCCATTTAAGCCCTATTTATCAAAATTTTCATAGTCTAAGTGGTTTTATTGCTCTTGCTTTAATGTTATTACATGTATGTTGGGCGACGATTATTATCTTCAACAAGAAAGAAGGCTGGATAAAAAGGTTCCATCGTTATAGTTTCATTGTCTGGCTCATATGGTTAATACCTTTTATAAGTGGTGTAATATTTCATCTCAGATGATCATTATATTGCACTTGTCACACTTTCGTCACATTTAAAGGCTATAATTAAATATAGGTTATTACTTCATCTATCGTACATAAGATAACTAGTGAATAAAGTGCCTATTACTAAACAAATTAAGTATTTTAGGAGGGTTTTATCATGAAAAAAATCGCACTTGCTGTAGTTTCGCTATTCGCTCTCGGTGTCGGTACCGTTTTTGCCGCCCCTGTTAATAATCTGAACCAAGGTCAGACAGCAATCGGTGTACTGGATAGTTCTTTATATATCGAACATAAGCTGACTAACAATCTTACACTCGGATTAGGTGAGGACGATATTTACGGACAGATTGGTTTGGGCAGTAATATTAGAGGTATCGTTGGTAGCAGAGATTATAATAACGGCTCGAAGATGTATGTAGGAGCAGCAGTGAATACTCCAATAGCTCCTTCCTTAGATGGCTACGCCTCCATAATTGGTGCTAACAATTTTAAAGAAGTGCAAGTTGGGGCCAACTACAACCTAACTAGTAATTTTGACGTCAATGTGAACTACCGTTCTTTTATGCCAGATCAAGGCAGCAATAGTGACCGTACTAGTTTGGGTGCAGCTTTCAAGTTCTAAGCCTAACACCCAAAAAAATAAAATAAAAAAGATCGCTATCATCTTGCTAGGCTATCCTAACCAGATGAGTAGAGATCTTTTTTTTTAATGAGATGGAGATGAAAATATGAATAAGAAAGCTGTGGAATGGTTGTACAAACAGTTGCCAGAATTAGTGGAGAAAGGAATTATTCCGGTAGCCAGCGTAGATTTAATACGAAACCATTATGGGTCGGTGGATAAAAATCTTGGTGGCAGAACGATCCTAGCAATGTTTGGTATTATTGGCGTCATATTGGTGGGCTTAGGCATTAGTCTGATTCTCGCTCATAACTGGGATCAACTGAGTCGAATGACGCGGGCGCTCATTGCCGTAGGCATGCTTTTCGTAGCTCAAATTTTGGTGGGGCTTATTATTTGGTTTAAGAAAGATAATCTTGTATGGGCTGAAAGTTCATCCACCTTTCTGATGATTACCATCGGAGCTTCTATTGCTTTAATCGGACAAACGTACCATCTTGCCGATGATTTTAGTAGTTTTTTGCTTACTTGGATGTTGTTGTCGATTCCCTTAGTGTATTTGATGGGAGTTACGACTCCTGCTCTACTGTACTTGATAGGAGTAACCACGTGGGCAGTTAGCGGAGAATTCGTTGGTATAGGTCAGCAGCTCATATGGGTTCTCTTGGCTTTAATTGGGCCTTATTATTGGAAGTTAGTGAAAAGAGATCCTTATGCTAACTCCCCAGTGATTATGTCATGGATTCTTACCCTGTGTATCTATATTTCTTTTGGGGTGGCTTTTGAAAAAATATTAGAACATCTACATCTATTGATTTACGCTGCGTTATTTGCGTTAACCTATTTTATTGGTGTCATATGGTTTGACGGCCCTGTTCCTGCTTGGCAAAAACCTTTTAAGGCAATCGGACTTACTGGGTGTGTAGGTTTATCCTTTTTGCTAACGATTAAAGATGTATGGCGATCAATTGGTTGGGATTTAGCCTCCATAGAGAGTCCAGAGTATCTCTTAGCAGTGTCAGTGTTGGCAGTAGTAGCTTTTCTAAGCACGAGGGTGATCAATACAAAAACGAGTAAATATTTATTGTTTGGCACAGTTCCCATGGTAGCTATGGTTGGATTTGTGCTACTATATTTTGATATTAGTGGAATTAATGCCACAGTGCTTTTTAATGGCTATCTGCTTTGCTTGAGTGTAACCATTATTCTTAGGGGTGTGCAAGAAGAAAGCCTTGGCACTCTTAATATAGGAATGCTCATGGTAGCCACCTTAATTATCATGCGGTTTTTTGATATTAATTTTAGTTTTGTTGTTCGTGGTCTGGTATTTGTAGTACTGGGTTCTTGCTTTCTGGCTGCCAATTGGGTTGTGGTGCGTCGCAAGAAAGAGGTGACAAAATGAAAAAAAATAAACTGTTGTTTAGGGTTTTTATAGTACTTGCTATCATTCAATTGGCTGTACCTTTATACATGATATGGCGTTGGGAAAATATTTTACAGAATGGTCAACAATATTCCTGGGCCACCGCTCCCGTCGATCCTTATGATGCTCTAAGGGGGCGGTATGTTGACCTCCGGTTTAAAGAAATGGAAGGACCTATTCTAGATAACGCACAGCTACATTCTGGTCAAACAGCTTATGCCATGATCGCAGAGGATCACAATGGTTATGCCTTCATTAGTGGCATCAGTGATTCTCATCCAGAGGGAAATGCCTATGTAAAGATCAAAGTATCCTACGTTCAAGGCGACAATATAGCACATTTTATGCTACCCTTTAAACGTTATTATATGCAGGAAGATCTGGCGCCTGTCGCTGAACAAGCCTACAGAAAAAGTGCAGGCAGGTCGGCGGTAGTCTCAGTGCGAATTAAGGATGGGTATGGAGTGGTGGAAGAGCTGTACATAGACGGTCAACCCATCTATGAGTATTTGCGCATAAATTATTAAAGATGAACCTGTTACCCTATTGTTTAATGGATAATCATGTACATATTTTGTTACAATAAGTATAAGAGACTATGAGGATGACGATTAAGCACACAATAGATTATTACCATCAGCAAAGTCAGTATTGGGTCTCTCTTAAACGCTCTAAATGAATCTATGAATGAGGAGAGAAAAATGCGAACAAAGTTCATCTTGACGATGGCGGGACTCATCATTGTATTTGGGATAGGTAACTATTATATTGGTTTGAGGCTGTGGCAATCAATCGGGAACAAAGTGGCTCCTGAGGTGGTAAATTACTACTGGATTATTTTTGCCCTCTTGGCTGGAACCTATTTTTTTGGCAGGCTTGGTGCTATCTTCTTTCCCGGCGATTTCAGCGATCGGATGATTTGGAGTGGCTCGTATTGGTTAGGACTAGCGTTCTATTTGTGTCTATTCTGGTTAGCCTATGATCTAGTGGTACTCGTCAGCCCATTTATAGGTTTTTCGCCTGGTGGGATCAGTTCCGATTCAACAGGTGCTGGTATATCGATACTAACTGCCGCCATCCTGGTTGTAGTCTATGGTGCTTGGAACGCTTGTAATCCCAATATTCGCCGTTATGATGTCACAATTAATAAAAAGGTGAGCCAGTGCACGCAGCTGCGCGTTGTTCTTATTTCGGATCTACATTTAGGACTGTTGGTTGGTAGAAAACGGCTAATACGAGCGGTTGAAATCATTAATGAATTAGACCCAGATTTGGTTTTAATGCCAGGGGATATAATTGACGAAAATATAGGGGCTTTTGTAGAAAACGAAATGCCCGAAATATTACGCGGTATTCGGTCACGTTTCGGCATTTATGGGATACTAGGTAGTCATGAATATATTTATGGTCATTCAGAGAAGGCTCTAGCATGCTTACAACGAGCGGGGATTCGTATCCTGCGAGATCAATACATCAAACTCCCTAATGATGCATACCTAGTCGGACGTGACGATTTATTTCGAGAACAACTAGTCGGAACGTCGCGCCAAACACTCTCCACCATTCTACAGGGCTGTAATCGAGAATTACCAATCATTCTGATGGATCATCAACCAGTGGGCCTGGAAGAAGGGGCGTTGCAGGGTGTGGATCTACAGTTATCGGGTCATACTCATCATGGGCAGATATTTCCCATTAACTTGCTGATCCCCAGGTTCTTCGAAATTGATTGGGGATACTTGAGAAGAGGAGCGTATCAGATCATCGTGTCCTCGGGTTATGGTACTTGGGGGCCACCGATTCGGTTGGGAACTATCTCTGAGATCGTGGATATTACAATCAAATTTATTCCTCACGCTTAGAGGGATAGCGTTCTTTAAACCTCTGAAGTAAATTCGTCGTTTAATAATGACGAAAAGTCCTGCAAGGTAGGTAAACGTTGCAGGACCTTTCGCATATGGATGGTAAATCAATTTAACTTTTAAATTTAAAGGTTATATCAGGTAAGTGTTTGCCGAAAGTAGATAAAGGGTCATGGGAAAAAGCTTCATCTTGCATGAGATTTTCTAATGCTTTTTTTTCCACCACAATATAGGGCTTAATTACCCCCAAAAAAGGGTGAGATAATTCAGGCAATAATTTTCCAGACGTAGTTTCTTCAATGTTGATCCCATTTAGATGGAATGTAAATTCACCGATCGTTTTGCCATTTTCAGTGACCTGCAGACCAAATCTATTTTTCTTACCCGAAAAAATATTATCCATTATCGATAAGATGTGGGGATGTTTCGTTCGCAAATTCTCAATTAATTTCTGCCGAAACGGAACAAATTGCTCTATTATTAGATTATCTACTGTTGACAAAATATAGCCCCCTTTTAATGATGATATTATAGTTTTGCCAAGAGATAATGGAATATACAGTCCGTGAAATGTTACTGAAATGCGGGACAATTTATATTTAAATCTATTTTATTTGTTCTTTCAATTCTTTTATTTCTTTATCCTTTAGAATGATTAAATTTTCATATTCATCCTTTATTTCAGTAAGATTTTTGTTCAGTAAATTTATAAAAGAAGCCATTTCATCGGAACTGCCAGCGATGCGATTAAATAATAAGAGATTTGAAGCAAGTATTGCTGGGATTTGTTTATGAGAATAGCGCAGCTGATGGTCGATTTCACCATAGCCTTCCTCAAAGATGGTTCTGACTTGGATCTCGGCGATTACTTTTTGGCTTGTAGGAAAAAATTCTATTAAATAGTGGACAGAACGATAACCTGATTTTCTTGAATTGACTTTAATATTTAATTCTTCGAATCTTTTGGTATCATCGCCATCTCTAACATTAGCTGTGATTTCAATTATTTTCCAGGTATTAGAGATGAAAGTATGTATGTCCTCCCAGTCTTCTTTGAAAATATGTATCGCTCTAATTCCGATTAAATCAGTAATTTCTTCCTTATAATTATCAACCGTAAATTGAAAAGTAGCACCATTAATTCCTTGGCGCTCAGGTGTCTTTCTGATAATTTTTTCAATTAAACGTTCAGACTCCTTTATTCGAGATTTGACAAAATGGATTTTGTTATGTGCCCTAAGTGTACTAGCAATAAATTCAGCTTGGGTGTGGTATGTATCTTTATATTTATTAAAATCAAGATATAAGTTAATTAAAGTTTCCCAATCAATTTTATTTTTTACGAGATCGTCTTCATGAATGTGATGCATTCTTAGAAAATCTGCTTTTATGAGATCCATATTATCCTCCTCTATACATATAAATGGTAAACATTAACATGCTAAATCACTATCCTGGTTGGATTTATAAAAGAACAAGGTAGGTTTGCTAGACATTTGCCACAGACGGCAGCCAAGCCCAACTTGTTAAAAATTTCAGCGTTATATAGGCACCTATCATAGCAAAGATGGCGGTCATATGAAGTCGCTGTAAGAGCGCCGCTCACACAGCGCTCAACACATTTTTGACAGAGACCTTGGCTTTTATACAAGCAATCTATATAACATCCATTATAACAGGATTTTATCAACTATAATACGGTGGACAATGGGGTTTATGACGACGAAAAAGCCCTGCCAAGTTTCGAGGTGGAAACTTGGCAGGGTTTTTGCTATTTTCGATAGTACATGCTAGAGAATATTGCTTACTTTACTGGACTGTTACAGAAAGGTCAACAGCCCTAGCAGTTTCATTTGTGTTGGGGATAATCTGGAGTATACCTTTGCCTGGATTGATTGCTGTAAAGACGACTTTATTGCTGTCAGTGCCACCCGTTTCCTGTTTCATAATATTGCCAATGAAATATTCACCAGAGGATACAAAACGAGTGTTTTTGGTAAGACCCGGAGCGGGCTCAATGGTTAGTTTTTGCCCGACTTTGAGTATCAGGTTGTTGGAAGATAGCTGTACTTTATCCGTATCATTATAATTATAAGTGACTTTATGATCCGTTACCTCAGTTAAGGGTTTAGCGGGAGTGGTAGGGCTCGGTTGAGATTGAGGATCTACAGGCGTCAAGTTAGTACATCCGCCCAGAAATAGAAGAGTTGATAATAATGTTCCAATAAAAAAGCCAGTCCATTTTACGTGACTTATTCCTTTCATCACAATCGACCTCCAGTTAGTTTGGATGAATCACCATAATATATAGATTGTGTTTTTTTCGAAAAATCATACATCATTATGATCTCTAAAAGAAAAAACTGCTGCAAAAGTTCTAGTACGAATTTCTGCAACAGCTTTTTTAAAATATCTCTAGTCCCACCGGGCAATGATCGCTACCTAAAATTTCATCATAAATAATGGAATCTTTAACAGATTCCCGTAGCCTGTCTGAAAGCAGGAAGTAATCAATGCGCCAACCAATATTGCGTACTCTAGCCTTCATCATATAGGACCACCATGTATAAGCATCCCTTTTATCAGGATATAAGTAGCGGAAGGTATCGGTAAATCCAGATTGTAATAGTGTTGTCAGCTTGCCGCGCTCTTCATCGGTAAAACCGGCACTGCGTCTGTTGGTTTTCGGGTTTTTGATGTCTATTTCTTCATGAGCAACGTTAATGTCGCCACATACAATCACAGGCTTATTATGATCAAGCTGTTTGAGATAGGATCTAAAATCATCTTCCCACTTCATTCGATAATCTAGGCGTAGTAACTCACGTTTGGAGTTTGGCGTGTAGACATTAACTAAAAAAAACTGTTCAAACTCCAATGTGATGATGCGGCCTTCTTGGTCATGTTCTTCCATATTCATGCCATAGGTAGCGGTCAATGGTTTCAGACGCGTGAATATAGCAGTGCCAGAGTAGCCTTTTTTAATAGCGCTGTTCCAGTATTTCTCATAGCCGACCAGATTCAACTCAGCTTGGTCTGGCTGCATCTTGGTTTCTTGAACGCAGAAGATATCAGCATCCATGACTTTGAAGAAATCTTCAAAGCCCTTGGTGAGGCATGCTCTGAGTCCATTGACATTCCATGATATTAGTTTCATACGATACAACCCTCATTTCGATATGTATTTTAAGAAGATACGGTGGACATTGTAAAAGTCATAGTTGATAAGAGGCTTTATTTTGTCTGTTATCATAGCATGAAATTTGGAATTTTACTGCAGGTTCTATTATGAATAGTTAGGACAGCAGGTCGCTGACATAATGGGAACCAGTGCTAAACACCGTTCAAAAAATAGAGCCAGGCAAGAGATTAGAGACGTAAGCATCAAAAGTCGACAACTTGACAAAAAAGTCAAATAATTACAATTGCTGATAAAAATATATGAAAGATAATCCAATTATGTTATATTGATATATATTAAGTGTACTATTGATTTAGGCACTAAGCAACATGAAAAGAGGACAGTTTATGTTTGGCTCAATTCGTCACCAATTGACGTTGATGATTTGCTCACTGATCGTACTTGCCCTTACTACGACTCTGATGATTAGTTACTATTTGGTTGGGGCCGATTATGAAGAGAAAATGCAACAAGTTAACTCAGTTATGGCAGAAAGTTTGGGGTCTAATATCACTCAGTTTATGCAGAATTCCTATAATATTACTAAACTTATGGCCCAATCACCTGATATGGCAACTGGTGATGCTGAAAGACAAGAACAATTATTAGTCGACGCTGCGATTCACTATCCTTTTTTTCAACTCTTGGCAGTTCAGAATTTGAGTGGCGAGCAAACAGCTCGGTCAAGTGGTTCTTTAGGTAACCGGGCTGAACGCTTTTGGTTTAAAAAATTCATGGCGGATAAGGCTCCTTATATTACAAAAACTTATTATTCTTTAGCTTCTGAGTCGCCCATCACAACCATCGTTCACGGTGTGTATCAATCTGGCAATCTGGTCAGTGTTCTGATGGTTGATATTGAAATTAAAAAATTGCAGGATATGGTGGATGGTTACAACTCAGGGGCGGGTAGTTATGCATATCTTTTGGATGGGGATGGTGGAGTGATCGCCCATCCAGATCGGCAACAAATGGCTGAGGTTTATAATTACAAAACCATGAAAAGAAGTGTATTAGTAAAAGGTGCTAACGGCGAAATTATAAGAGATGAAAAGAATAATGAAATAACTGAGGAAATAGATTTTGCAGTCACGCCTTCTATGCAGGCAATTGTTGCCAAGGTCATGGTAGGCGAGACTGGGGTGGGGCTATATACTGATCTTAATGGAGATGAGAATATCTGCGCATATCGGACCATTCGGTTACCAGGAATGTCTGATCCTTGGAGTCTGATTGTGGTGCAAAAGAGAAGTGCTGCGGTAGCTTTTATGTATGACGTGACCATCAAGAATATTCTCGTAGGATTTTTTGTGCTTGCGTTGTCGACCTTACTGACCTTTTGGTTCTCCAGACGGATAACCAACCCATTAATAGACATTGTCAATGCCACCAATCAAATAAAAGATGGGGATTTGACAGTGCGCCTTGACATGAGATCTTCCAATGAACTTGGTGTATTGGCCATGAATTTTAATCAAATGGTGTCTGAAATTCAGCAACATCGCGAGAGCTTGGAAGAACTGGTTGAAGTGCGTACAGAGGAACTCGGGGCTGCCAACCAAGAGCTAACAGCCATGAATGAAGAAATGGTCGCAATGAACGAAACCTTGGAGGATACAAATAAGCGGCTGAAAGATGAAAACAAGATTCGACGGCAAATAGAAGAAAAACTTTTACTGAGAGAAAGGCAATACCGAGCCACTACCAGCCTTCTGATGCAGCCAGCTGACGAGTTTGAAGGACTCTTAGAGTCTGTTCTGCATGATGCACTCCAGTTGGTGCAGGCACCAGATGGCTATATCGGTTTGTATGATGATAAGGGAAAGACATTTCTCGTTCATCATAGGATTGGGACTGGTATCCACAAATCTTGGGGCATGGAAGCACAATCAGCTGAGAGTGGAATGTTAGGATATGTTTACAAGAAAGGCGATATTTTCGTGGTGGATGACTATCAAAAATATCCTGAGCGTATGAATGATAAACGGTTGGATCGATTAACCAGTGTCATTATGCTGCCATTAAAACAAGGAGGGCAGGTGGAAGGAGTACTTTGTGCCGGTTGGAGCGATGTGGTACATCCTATCAGCACAGAGGACATAGAGGTGTTGCGTCAGTTTTGTGATCTGGCGACCGTTGCTTTGGAACGTACAAATTCCCAAAAAAAGATTTATCAAATGGCATTCTACGATACATTGACAGGTTTACCCAATCGGGCGAGTCTGATTGGGCATCTTGAGAAGACAATGAAGAAAGCTCACTGCGGTGAGGCAACAGGTGCTATTTTGTTCATCGATATAGATGATCTTAAAGCGGTCAATGATAATTTCGGACATTCCTTTGGTGACAGCGTCATTGTTACAGCAGGTAAGCATATTGTCGATGCTGTTGGTGAAGGGGTTTTCGTATCTCGTAGTGGCGGTGATGAGTTTGTCATTGTACTATCTGGTGAATATAACCGCGAAGAAGTCGCACGCTTTGCGGATAGAATTCTGGGTGCCCTCTGCCAAGAGTACGAAGTGTCGGTAGAACATCTACATCTGTCAGCTAGTATTGGAGTTGTTGTCTATCCTGAAGATAGTGATAATGCCGAAGATATTCTCAAGAAGGCTGATAGTGCCATGTATGCAGCTAAAAAAGCTGGTAGAAACTGTTGGCGGTTCTATGAATCAATCTTCCTGCAAGAAGCTTATGAAAAGATGATGTTCACAAATGGCTTGCGTCGTGGACTTGAGCGTGGGGAACTTTCTTTGCATTACCAGCCCCAGTTGACTGTAGAAGGGACTGTCATCGGTTTTGAAGCATTGCTGCGCTGGAATAGTTTGGAGCACGGCTGTGTGTCGCCAGTTCGGTTTATTCCTTTGGCGGAAGAAAGCGGACTGATTGTTCCTATTGGGCAATGGGTACTACAAGAAGCTTGCCAATTTGCGCGGCGACTGGCTGACATGGGAAGGGGTACTATTCATGTCGCGGTCAATATATCGCCAAGGCAACTAATGACTAATGATTTTGTCGATACTGTTCGTAGGAGCATCGCAGATGCGGATATCGCGCCAGAGCAACTGGAGATTGAAATTACCGAGAGTGTGCTTATTGAATCGGAGGATAGTATTGGCAAGCTCAGTCAGCTCAGAGATCTTGGCGTGATGCTGTCCCTCGATGACTTTGGCACAGGCTATTCTTCTTTAACATATCTAAGAAGTTTGCCGGTTGGGATATTGAAAATTGATAAGTCTTTCATCGATAAGATCTTTGGCGATGAAACACAGTTACAGGTGGTAGGTTCAATTATCAATTTAGGACATACCTTAGGATTGACTATCGTGGCCGAAGGAGTGGAAACTGCGGACCAACTTAAGCTACTGACTCAGTGCAACTGTGATCGTATTCAAGGGTATATTTTTAGCCGCCCCCTTCCAGAGGAAGAAGCGATCAAATTTCTTAAGTGAACAAACAAAGCCCTTTGTCTTACCGACTGGCGAGCCAAAGGGCTTATTTCCTTGCCTATTTGGACAGAATTAAGTAGGAGTAATGATTATATAACAATTCTTAAGAAAATGTTAAGAAAAATAGATAATAATAAATTACAATCACAAAGAAAGCAGGGAAAGAGTATATGTATTCTAAAGTAGAAAAAAGTGACTAAGGCTTAATTTGATATGCGGAGGAAGCAAGATGAAGATTTTAGTGGTTGAGGACGATGAAATGCTCCGAAGTGCAATTATTTCCGTACTCACAGAAGAAGGATATAGTGTGGAAGATACAGGGCATGGTGATGAAGGTTTATTCTTAGCTGAGCAAGCAATATATGATTTGTTAATATTAGACATTATGCTGCCCGGCATGAGTGGTCTTGAGATTGTAAAACAATTACGCCTAAAAACAATTCATGTCCCTGTACTATTGCTTACGGCTAAGGATAGTATTGAAGACCGTGTAACAGGTTTAAATATAGGAGCTGATGATTATTTGGTAAAACCTTTTGCCGTAGCTGAACTTTTGGCTAGGATCAAGGCTTTACTAAGGCGTAAAGGGGGCGACTTGGAAGAGTTGCTTACTTATAAGAACATATCTCTTAACCCTAAATTGCAAGATGCATATTATGAATCAGAGGCTATGGGACTCACAGCTAAAGAATACGAATTATTAGAGTACTTAGTAGTAAACCGTGAACGTATTTTGACCAGGGAACAGATATTTGATCGACTTTGGGGTTATGAATCAGAGAGCAGCTACGGAATCGTTGATGTATATGTTCATCATATAAGAAAAAAGATGAACGTCACCAATTGTGACCATTTCATTCGGACGATCCGTGGTGTGGGCTATATGCTGAAAGAAAATTCTCAGAAATAGATTCTATCTATAACTACTAAAAAAGTAACATCTATATTGTTGGTCTGTCAGAAATGGGATATTGGACAGAATGGGATGGTTTTATGTTGAAAAAAGGTTTAACCATGTTTAGAAAAGTGATGCTAAAATTGACGGTGCTCAATTCAGCAGTGCTACTCATCGTATTCATTATATATAGCATGGTGATATATATATATATTGATAATAAATTGTTTGATAATATTGATTCTTCTATGGTAGGGGCCATAACAGAATTTAACAACTATAATAAAGTAATATTTCCTCAACGCCAACTTCAACTCCAACCTCAGTCTCAATCGAAACCCCAACTTAATTTTCAACCTCAGCTTCAACCTCAAAACGATAATTTTAAATCACCATACTTGGAAGAACAAAAACGAAAACCACCACCATTGGTTGACCTGAGAATTTTAGTTGTGGCTGAAGATGTGGATGGTCAGATATTACTTCCAGCACCAAATGAAAAAATCGATATTAAAGACATCAGAATGTTGTTGGCACATACTAGTGATGGTAGTCCTCAGAGTAAAACAATAAACCAGCATGATTACCGCATTTTGAGTATTTCATATCCAGCAGATAGCTATCCAACGATGCGAGTCGGGAAAGAAAAAATTATTACTGTAAAAAAAATAAGCGCGATTACTGTTGTTGATCCTGAAATAAGTATACTGAATCGTTTAATGGTAATTATTATGACGGGAACAGCAAGCGGCTTTTTTGTGATTATATGGGCAGGTCATTATTTAGCGCGGCATGCCCTTGTTCCCATCAAGGCTTCGTGGGATAAGCAACAGCAATTTGTAACAGATGCTTCTCATGAGCTGCGAACACCGATTGCTGTCATTAAAACCAATGCCGAGCTACTCCTTCATTATCCTGATCATACCATCGAAGAGGAAAGTATGAGGATAGCAGGGATTCTAAAGGAGTCCACCCGTATGGGGAAATTGGTTGCTACCTTACTTACTTTAGCTAGAGCTGATTCTAATCAGATAGAAATGGATTTTTGTGGGGTACGACTCCCAGACCTTCTCCGCCATATCATCGAACAAATTCAGCCGATTGCGCAGATGAAGGGAATTAACATATCTACTGAAATTGATCCACACATCAAAGTAAAAGGTGATAAGGAAAGATTGCATCAGTTATTTATCATATTGTTAGACAATGCAGTTAAATACACACCTGCTAAAGGACACATTACAGTTGTTAGCCATATTAATCACGGTTTAGCACATGTTTCTATACAAGATACAGGTATCGGCATTTCGAAAAAAGATATACCCTTTATTTTTGAACGTTTTTATCGGGGCGATAAGGTTAGGACCCGAGATGACGGAGGAAGTGGCCTGGGATTGGCAATCGCAAAATGGATTATTGAAAAGCATGGAGGGAAAATACGCGTCGACAGTGTTAAGGGAGAAGGTACTCAATTTCATTTGCAATTGCCATTAGAGAAAAAGGTATAAAAAGAGATATGTTTTTATACCTTTGCGTCTCTGCGGTGCAAAAAGTTGTACTTGTCTTTAATACTATTTAATGAGTTATATAAATTGATTTTATAATGGAGAAAACCTGCTAATTTCCAATTAAGGAACTTGGTAGGTTTTTCTTATTTCCCATATTAAGTGTTGAAGAAGAGAGTATGGTTGGCAGAATGAATACGGCAAGCTATGGCTGGAGATAATCTTATTATTTTTAACTTAAGAAGATATTAAGAATACAATGTCATAATTACGTTGTAAGCAATTACGTTGTGAGCAAATAAAATAAGGATAGGTGATTCAATGAAAAATAATAAAATGAACAATAAAAAAGTTAAAAAAATATTAGCTCTTACACTAGGTCTTGGTTTGGCAGTGGGAAGTTTAACAGGGTCATATACAATTGCCCAGGCAAATCAAAAACCAGCAGAGATTCAAAATATGCAGATGGGTCATGAAAAGCCTATGTTTGACAAGGCAGATCACCAAGAATTGCTAACGCTGCTACAGATTGATGAACAAACTTTTAATCAGGAAGTAGACAGTGGTAAGTCACTGACCGAAATAGCGGGATCCTATCATATTCCTCGGCAGGCTGTAGTTGAGGTAGTTGTAAAAAGTATAAATAAGCAAATCGATAAAAGCTTAGCAGACAAGCGTATTACTGTGGAACAAGCCAATGAAATGAAAACCAATGCTGTAGAAAAAGTTAAGAAGATGGTTGATATAAAGCCCATGGGGTTTGAAAATGTGAATGATGAACAGGGCCATCAAGGTGTAAATGATAAACAGAATCCTCAAGATGTGAATGACGAACAAGGCCATCAAGGTGTAAATAACAAACAGAATCCTCAAGATGCGAATAAAAACCAGAATCTCCAAGATATGTTGACACTGCTCCAGATTGATGCACAAACCTTTCAACAGGAACAAAGTAGTGGTAAATCACTGGCAAAAATAGCGGCAGCCCACAATGTTTCCAGGCAGGCTGTAGTTGACTTAGTTACGAAAGATATGAATCAGCAAATCGATACAGGTTTGGCAGAAAAACGTATTACTGCGGAACAAGCTAATGAAATGAAAGACAATGCTGTACAAAAAGCTCAGGAGATAGTTGATAAAAGTATGGTGGAGCAGCCTGCTCAGCCTCAAAAATAACATCTATAATGTTGGTCTGTCATGAATGGGATAAACACTATATCCCATTCATGACGATTGCCTTTAAGAAGATTTTAAGGATACAATGTCATAATTACGTTGTAAGCAATTATGTCGCAAGCAAATAATTTGTACGCAAATAACATAAGGAACGGTGATTAATAATGAAAAAGAAAAAAATATTGGCTCTTACACTAGGTCTTGGTTTGGCAGTGGGAAGTTTAACGGGGACATATACAATCGCCCAGGCAAATCAAAAACCAGCAGGTATTCAAAATATGCAGATGGGTCATGAAAAGCCTATGTGTGACAAGGAAGATCACCAAAAAATGTTGAAACTGCTACAAATTGATGAACAAACCTTTAAACAGGAAGCAGACAGCGGTAAGTCACTGGCAGAAATTGGTCTAGCCCATAATGTTTCCAGGCAGGCTATAGTTGATTTGGTTGTAAAAAATATGAGTCAGCATATCGATAAAGGGTTAGCAGACAAGAGTATTACTGTAGAAAAAGCTAATGAAATGAAAGCCAATGCTGTAGAAAAGGCTCAGAAGATGGTTGATGTAAAACCGATGGATTTTGAAAAAATGCATGGATCTAAAAATAATGGTCCTGAAGCAATGTTGAAACTGCTCCAGATTGATGAGCAAACCTTTAAACAAGAGGCCGACAGTGGTAAGTCACTGGCAGAAATAGCGTCAGCTCATAACGTTTCCAGGCAGGCTGTAGTTGACTTGGTTGTGAAAGATATGAATGAGCATATCGAGAGAAGGTTGGCAGAGAGCATTACAGTAGAACAAGCCAATGAAATGAAAACCAATGCTGTACAAGAAGCTCAGAAGATGGTTGATATAAAACCGATAAATTCTGATAAAATGCATGGACCTAGAAATAATGGCCATGAAAACCCTATGAATGACAGACAAAATTCCCAAGGAATGAATAATAAGCAAAACTCCCAAGAAATGAATAAGAAACAGAATCTCCAAGAAATGTTGACATTGCTCCAAATTGATGAGCAAACCTTTACACAAGAACAAAGTAGTGGTAAGTCACTGGCGGAAATAGGGGCAACTCATAATATTTCCAGGCAGGCTATAGTTGACTTGGTTACAAAAGATATGAATGAGCAAATTGATAAAGGCTTGGCAGACAAGAGTATTACTGTGGAACAAGCGAATGAAATGAAAACCAATGCTGTAGAAAAAGCTCAGGAAATCGTTGATAAAAATGAGGTGGAACAACCTGTTCAACCTCAAAAATAATATGTTATATATAACGCACTAAAAAAGTAACATCTCTATTGTTGATCTGTCAGGAATGGGATATATATATATCCCATTCCTGACGATTAGCGTTAAGAATATGTACTTGGCTATATGTATATACAAATTAATCATATAATGAGGAAAAAGCTACTAATTTTCAATTATGAAACTTGGTAGCTTTTTTCTTTTTTTCTATAATCAGCGCTAAAAAAGGGCGTAGGTCCTATATGTGCAACTGTAAGTTACGGAGCTATTTAAATTTACTGCCTTGACGACTACATTATTGACTGATATAATGACAGCAATTGAATACAATACGGTTAAGGTGCCACCAATTCGTTGGGGATAATAGGGAAGTCTGAGCATGGGAACAACATGCATAAGCGCGGGCCCGCCACTGTACTGAAGAGACATTACAAAACCACTCACTATGGGGAAGGTGTAATTCGTCGATGATTCAGGAGCCAGGAGACCTACCTTCATGCCGTTTTATAATCTTCATGGAAAAGAAGGTTCTTTTAGATTAATGATCTAAAAGAACCTTCTTTTTTACGAAATCAGAAAGTATAACACTTTCTAAGGTTCTAAGTAAGGGCAACTGAGGCTTGGTGCAAGGTAAGTTTTCTTTATATCATCAACTTTTATTGAAAAATAATGGAGGATTACTATGAGTTTATTACAAGAAACATTGTTGAAAATTAGTGGACTAGACCAGGATGTTATGGCGCAGGTACAAGCAAAGCTAGATAACTTAACAAGACCCAAAGGAAGTCTTGGTCGGTTAGAAAATATGGTACGGCAATATGCGGGCATCACCCAGCATGCACAGCCAGAAATCCCACGTAATTGCATGGTGATTACAGCTGCTGATCATGGGGTTGCTAAACTGGGTATTAGTGCTTATCCTGTGGAGACAACCATGCATATGACGGCTAATTATCTTATCTCTAAAGGGGGAAGTGCCAATGCTTTTGCCAACTTTTGTGGTGCCGACATGGTCGTTGTCGATATGGGAGTGGCAGGTGATTTGTCCCATGTGCCGGGGCTACTGCAAAAGAAAATTGCCTATGGAACCCAGGATTTTACCCAAGAACCAGCGATGACTCGCCAGCAAGCTGTGCAGGCGATTGAAACAGGTATTCAGATTGTGAACGATCAAGTAAAGCGTGGTTATACATGCTTTAGCCTTGGTGAAATGGGAATTGGCAATACTACCTCTAGTGCTGCTATTGTTGCGGTTTTCACGGGCCTGACTCCTGAGCAAGTTACAGGACGAGGAACAGGGATATCAGATAGTCGGATGGAAGTGAAAATCAATGTTGTGCGCCGGGGATTAGAAAAAAATCAGCCGAATGCTGAGGATGGCATTGACGTGCTCTCTAAAGTTGGTGGCTTTGAAATTGGTGCTCTCGCCGGAGTGGTTCTTGGCTGCGCAGCCAATCGCTGTGGGGTAGTTATTGATGGTCTTAATACCACAGCAGCAGCACTTATTGCCTATGCCATCCATCCCATGAGCAAAGAGTATATGTTTGCTTCTCACTTGTCTGGTGAGCCTGCCCATATTATTGCCTTGCGGTTTTTAGAATTAGAGGCATGCCTAGATATGGGTGTACGTCTAGGGGAAGCGATCGGTGCTTCTATGGTCATGGATATGTTGGCGGTATCTACAAAAATGTTGAAGACCATGACCACCTTTGATAAAACGGTGGCTTCAAAACAGGTATAGCAGGCTAAACAATGATAGGAGGATGATAGGTTAATGTTTGCAAATATAATTTCTTTGATAAAGCCCTTAGATAGAGACGCCATGGAAAAATGTCAGCTCCGACTTGATAACCTGACGAAGCCACTTGCCAGTCTACATTCTTTTGAACATATCGTTCGTCAAATAGCGGGAATTACTGGGAACCATCGGCCACCAATGCTCAAAAAAAGTATTATTGTTATAGCAGGGGATCATGGTATGATTGCTGAGGGAGTAAGCCTAAATCCCCAAGCAGTAACTGCTGAAATGATGGCTCATTCATGTCAAGGTAGCAGTGTTATTAATGTGTTCGCGGAGCATATTGCTGCTCATCTTGTCTTGGTGGACATTGGCATGGCCACAGATTTACCTAATTTTCCGCAAATGCACTACGAAAAAATTGCCTACGGAACAAAAAATATTGTCCAAGAACCTGCAATGACAAGAGAGCAAGGCCTAAGAGCGATTGGAGTAGGGATCAAAATAGCTCAGGCAGAGGTAAGCAAAGGGTGCCGCATTTTAGGACTAGGTGCCATGGGGATTGGCAATACAATTTCAAGTGCAGGGATTATTGCTTGTTATAGCGAGAAAAAAGTAGCGCAGCTGCTGGGACTCGGTACTGGAATATCTCAAGAACTTCTTAACCAAAGAATCCACGTGGTTGAGTCTGCCCTATTTGTTAATCAGCCAGACTCAAGGGATGCCCTTGATGTGCTTTGCAAAATCGGTGGTTTGGAGATAGCCGGTTTGGTAGGTGTTATCTTAGGCAGCGCTGCGGGTGGTGCGGCAGTGGTCTTGGATGGCCTTGCCACAAGTGCGGCGGCCTTGATTGCTGTGAAAATGGCTCCCCAAGTGAAAGAATATCTAGTGGCATCACATTTTGCTGTAGAACCAGCACATAAGGTGGCCCTGGATCTGATCAATGTGCCTGGCTACCTGCATCTTGATATGCATTTAGGAGAAGGAGCAGGGGGAGCATTGGGGATATCGTTAATCAATGCGTCCCTACATGTTATCAATGATATGAAAACCTTCGGCGAAGCAGAGGTCGCTGTCGCTGAGGATGGTCCTGGTACTTTGAAGCAAAGTAAAGAAATTTAGAAATTTATATTGCAAAAAAACAAGAATGTATTATGTTTTTCGTATTAGATATAATTGTGGATGGCTTAATAATCTGATAAAATAGATGTATGGAACATGAAACTGGTATTTAGTAAGTAATAGTGGCCGAATTTACCAAAAGTTATGACTCGTTTATATTTTTGGATAGGTTTTAGTATAAAACCTTGAATAAGTAATATAATTTAATACATATAGTTTTTATTTTTGTACAATGATTGTGCACTATTTGGGGATGATCTATATGAATTTATTTCGGAGGAGAAGATTTCTATGAAAATAAAGCGGGTTGATTCAACCATTAGTACCAATAAGTTACAAGAGTCTAAAGAGTTTTATATACAACATTTTAATTTTCGATTGGTCTATGAGAGTGACTGGTATATAGAATTAATTGCACGGGACTCGCCGAACGGTATAAGTTTTACCTTGCCGCAGCGAGAAGAGGGTGAATTCTTTAATGGCAAGGGTTTGATCATTTCATTTGAAGTCGATGATGTAGATGTTGAATATGAACGCTTAAAAGCAGAGGGAGTACAGATTTATCAAGAGATGCAAGATAAACCTTGGGGTGAGAGAAGCTTTGTCATTGATGATCCTAATGGGGTTCATCTTTATATTTACACATCAATTTCCCCTGATCCAGAGTATCAACAAGTGTATGATACTTTTAAAAAGTGAGAAGGTAAGTCAGAATCTTTGTTATTATGCAGAAATTCGAACTTATTCTATATGTACATTTACCTTGGTGATTGATCAATATTAGGGTCTCCAGCTAACCAATCCTTTGACTCTATTTAAATTATTAGTAAAAAAACAGCACCCTTGTGCATATCTACAAGGGTGCTGTTTTCTGTTAGCCTTACACTTTTTCCGGCGTATTTACAACATATACTTTTACGTTTTGGATGCCAAAATCCTGAGCTTCGTTTACCGTCCATTTTGCAATATCGACACGATTGCCTTTGATGGCACCGCCCGTATCTTCTGCTATTGCATATTCGCCATGACCATCGGGATACTCGATATATACCCGGGAACCCAGAGGGATGACATTGGGATCGACGGCAATGATACCTGGTCGAACTTGGGAGCCGATAAAGGTCTTGTTACCCCATTGATCATTGTCATGAGGACCTGGGGCGTAGGCAGTAGCCTTGATATCTAATACTTGCTTATAGTTCGTAGGTGCGTTGTCCGAGGATGTTGTAGCAGCAGTAGAAGCTGGTTGGACGTTAGGACTGGCTTGCTCAGTTGGTGTAGGGGTAATTACTGGAGCGTTGCCAATATTAGGATCGGGCTGGACGTTAGGATTGGCTTGCTCAGTTGGTTTGGAGGTAGTCACTGGAGTTTTGTTACTATTAGGATCGGGCTGGACGTTAGGATTGGCTTGCTCAGTTGGTTTGGAGGTAGTCACTGGAGTTTTGTTACTATTAGGATCGGGCTGGATGTTAGGATTAGCTTGCTGAGTTGGCTTGGAGGTCGTCACTGGAGTTTTGTTATGATTAGGATCGGGCTGGACGTTAGGATTGGTTTGCTCAGTTGCTTTATAGGTAGTCTCCGATATTTTATTGGCATTCGAAATTGGTTGTGGCGCATTGCTTTCCTTAGTTGGTGTGACGACTGATTCATTGAAATTTATTTGAAGACCTGAGTCATTTGTCTTGCCGGCTTGTTGTGAAGTGGTAGCCGACATGTTGCTGGAATTTGGATTGGCCGATGCATGGGCGATGGTGGTAGGCATCCCTGGCAAGATCGCTGTCGACAGAATTGTTGCCGCAGCGACGATTCCAGCAAGATTCTTATACTTTTTCGTAACTTTACTGAGCTGCTTGTGGCGAATTTTAGGTGTCATAATAATGAGCCTCCTTTATGAGGTTATTGACTATAGTATTAGTTAAATGAAATTTTAAATTCTAGATGTTTTTAGAAAAAAATTACAATTGATTAAAAACGTAACAAAAGCCTTCGTAAAATGAATATGAAGGCTTTAAAAAAATGCTCGCTTTATATAATTTCTGTAATATATTATGATTGTGTGTTATTATTCTCTTTCGAAGGACTATTAAAAAAATATTCATATTGTACTTGGTAGTTGGGCAAAAGGCTAGCGTTACTTTTTTAAAGTAATAGCGTTATTAATATAGGGCAGATGTTTTTCTGAATAGAGGGTGGTGACCAGGTTGATGGCTAATGAAAATGTACTTATTACAAAAGCGAAAGACGGCGATCGGGAAGCACTAAATAAGTTGGTTTCAAGTTACTGGCAACCAATTTATAGGCTTATTTATAGCAAAATTGGTAATGAAGATGACGCAAAAGAAATAACTCAGGATACTTTTATGAATGCCTTTCGTTCACTACCCCGCTATAAAGTTCTAGATGTTTCATTTAAAAGCTATTTGGGGCGAATTGCTATAAATTTGGTGACAGATTTTTGGCGCAAGAAAGGGCACACACCTCAGATTGCAAATATTACTGACCATGAGGCATCAATGAGTGACATAAGGGAAAATCCCGAAGAATATACTCTGCGGCTTGAAGGTGAAGAACAAATAGTCAATTTAGTTGAAAGTTTGCCTATGGAGCAATGCCAGGCGATAAAATTACGAGTTATTTTAGGCTTATCTGTTCGTGATGCTGCTCTGCAGATGAACAAAACTGAACCGGCAATTAAGATGTTGCAGCAGCGAGCTTTGAAAAATTTACGTAAGATGTGTTTGGATATAGGCATACCCAGATATGGAGGTGGAGTCGATGTTAAACAATAAGGGAATTAATCAGGCAGAGGAACTTTCGGAGTGTTTAGATCATTTAAATACTGGTAGGCATCCTACGACTCAGGATGAAGAAATAAGGGAGTTAGTTGGAATGGCTAACTTTATTAAGCAGTCCCATAGCCAAGATGACGTACCCCAATTACTGATTGATGAACTTGTTGATCATCTGGCGGCGGAATGCACTGCGCGAAAAAGGCAGATACAGCGTACACATTGGTTGTATGGTGCTCTTGTCAGCACAGCGGCTGCTGTATTAATTGCTGCATTTGTACAGTTTTTGCCACCAGCAGCGAATCATAATATTGCCCAGGGAACTGATGATAGTATAAGGTTGCAAGAAAATGTAGTGGTTGCTGACCAAGCTAGTGTTCCTATTATTTCACAATTAGCAAATCCAATGATTGAGCAACCAATTCAGTCAGGTAGCACTGCAAAAGAACCTGTGACTGTAGCGGTTGCAAAGAAAGCTATTGATGACCTTCCACAGAAAATTGTAGAGATAATACAGGTAGCAAAATCACCCCCAGTAGATCAAAAAATGAATCAGGTGGCGCGACTCCAGCAAGAAGGACCTAAAGATATGGCTAGAACCCAAAGTGTACTAATGGCGAAAACGGATATTGATTCTTTGTGGAAAAATAAAAGGAGTCAGCTTGAACCTGGAATTGCCATGATGGTATTACCTAATCAAATAGCACAGTCGATCACTGTAGATCATATCAGTGGTGTAATACGGCAAGTTTATAATCAGGGAACTCATGATGAAATAATGATTACCCAGCGCCCACTTGATGAAAGCCCAGTAATGATGAAGGGCAACGCTAAAGACACGATTAACAGCTTAACTGTCAAAGTTGACAAGTACGATATAACAATTGAGGGAAAACAGACAAAAGAAGAGTTGCAAAAAATAGCAGAATCATTGACTGTGATGAAGTAGGTTAGCTTTCAGAGGCTTTGACTACTTATTTTCTTTCAGATGCCTAAACTATTTGCATACCTACCCCAAATTAGGTAGAATCTATACTATAGCAGGGGGGATGCATAATGAGAAATATTCAACTTACAATAGCAGATAAATGGCTAATTGCCATATTTTTTTTATTAGCTATTACAGGAATTATTCTGAGTTTTGTTCTTTTTCCAACTCAAGCAAATACCATTGCTGAAATTCGCGTTGATAGTAAACTAGTGAAGAGTGTTACCCTGCGCAAAGGCTACAATGAAGAATTTCGCATTGGGGGCCAGACTGAATATGCAGTGATTGAAGTTCAGGATGGAAAAGTAAGAATCAGACAAGATGACTCACCGCGCCAGATTGGTGTACAAACTGGTTGGATCAGTAAACCACCTCAACAAGTTGTCAATTTGCCATATCGCATTGTGATTAATTTAGTGTCAAATGAAGCCCTTGATGTGGATGACATTGCTCGGTGAAAGGAGTGGTTGGATGCTAAAGAAAATTATTTTTTTACTGTGGGGCCTTTTACTGTTTGGCTTTGGGATTGTCATGACGATCAAAAGTAATTTGGGAACAGCGCCATGGGATGCCCTTCATTTGGGACTCATTCATTATTTGCCCTTATCATTAGGACAAATTTCCCAAGTGACAGGAATTCTTGTCATTATGGCCAGTTGGTTTTTGGGCATGAAACCTGGCTGGGGTACGATTGCTAATATGTACTTCATTGGTTTATTTATTGATGTTTTTATGGCGTGCCACTGGATACCGATTCCTACTCATTGGTATTCTCAATTGGCCATGTTACTGGGAGGGGTCTTGGTGATTGGCTGGGCGAGTTTTTTTTATCTGTCTGCCGCTTTAGGCGCTGGACCTAGGGATAGTTTTATGGTGGGGTCTATTCATAAAACAGGTTGGCCGGTATGGAAAGTGAGAACCGTTATCGAAGCAAGCGTGGCTGCTGTCGGATACCTTCTAGGGGGCCCAGTGGGAATTGGGACTGTGATTATCGCTTTTACATTAGGGCCTTCCATTCAGTGGGCTTTTACGATTATGGGAAGGCGAGCCCAGGATATTAAGCATGCTCCGCTCATGATGAATGATAATAATTAACCGCGCAGTATAACATTCATCAGGGGTAGCTAACAGTATCGGGTTATTGGGTTTTTCTTACGCCTCAGGTTGTGGTGATTTGTTTGCTGACTGTCTGGTTAACCACCATTTAACAGTAGGTATGGCGAAGATTAGCATGGATAACAGTCTGAAAAGCTGGTAAGCAACAACAAGTGAGACGTCGGCGTGAACTGCTATTGCAGTAATTCCCATCTCTGCCATTCCGCCTGGTGCGGTACTGATAAAAGCCGTTAAAAAAGAGATTGGGTACACCTTGGTTAGGATGTAATTAACGCCTAGTGATGCGATGATGACTGTGGTAACTCCTCCAAGACTATATGCGACAATGGACTTCCAGTTTTTTAAGCCATCAAATTTAATGTCTGCACCTATTCGGATTCCAATCGTTATTTGGGCTAATGCCATGACAAATTGTGGGAGATGGGGTGCAGTGTTTCCCCCTATAATGAGGGCTATTGTACCAAATACAGGACCCATGAGATAAGGAGTAGGACAATGAATCATTGTAGCTAGTTGTGCAGATAGAGTAGCTACAACTGCGAATAATGCAATTGTCCAAGGATCTAAGTTCGTAGGAATAACAGCGTTCGCCACTTCACTGATATTATTCGCCAGACCATAAATGGCAAGTAGTGGTACGGTGAAGACGACAGTCAGTAGTCTCGTAATTTGCATTAATGTTACGACTGCCACATCGGCACCTTCAATTTCTTCACAGATGACAGCCATTTGAGAAAGACCACCTGGGATACTGCCGATGAGTCCATTAATGAGTCCCACACCTGTGCGACGGCTAGTGAACCAACCGACTAGCAGACTCATCGTCATTATCGCTAGGGTGGATAACATCATGCCAGGAAGCTGCCCGAAAATTTGTCGTCCTATTTGTAGTGTGAATGGACTACCCATTGTATATCCGAGAATGACAAGACCACTATTGCGAATGGATTTTGGCCAAAAAATTGTTTTTTTCTGTAACAGCTTCCAAAGGAGAGTGGTAATGAGTGGTCCGAGCATCCAGGGAAGAGGGATATGAATTTGATAGGAAATAAGGCCTCCAATGCCGGCGAGTAGGAAAATGATCATGTTGTCTATCAATGGGTTAGCCCCCTTTTTACATATGTAAGATCGTGTTGTGTTCCAAGTATAAATTATCATTAAATAGTTGGGTGGTCAATGGTTTATGGTAACAGAGCAGTTTAAAAAAGAAAGTACATTTCTTGAGGCAAACATGATAAGGGCCGGAACTTCCTTCTTGACTTAATTAAGAAGGAAGTTTCGACCCTTATCATTTGGAATGTGGGAGTTTGTTCTTTAATTATAGCCTAATTGCAGCTTCGGCAGCGAGAGCCGATCTTTCGCATTCTTCAGGAAACATGGTTACTTGGAAACACAATTTAGATCCCATCATTTTTTCACTGGCATAACTGAGGCCGTTGGATTGACTGTCAAGTAGTGGATTATCAATTTGCGCAGGATCACCAAGAAGAATCATTTTGGTACCTAAGCCGGGGCGAGTTAGTACTGCCTTGGCCTGACGTGGAGTAGAATTTTGCATTTCGTCAAACATGACCCAATATTTTTGGAGTGATCGACCCCTCTGGTACGCTAATGCTTCTGTATGAATGATACGTTTTTCAAACAGCATGTTAACAGTGTCTTCTGTCTGCGCGACATCTTTGTCGTCGACTATGGAATTTCCTGACATTAATACAAATAAATTATCTTTAATAGCACGCATATAGGGTTCAATTTTTTCTGCCTCTGTTCCAGGCAGAAAGCCGATACCTTCATCGAGCATTGAGTTTGGGCGACAAATCAGAATATGATGATAGTCTTTTGGCCGACATTCCATGTATTTATAGAGCCCTACTGCTAAGGAGTAAAAAGTTTTAGCAGTTCCCGACATTCCTTTTAAAATGACCAAAGGGGCTTCTTCCGCACTCATCATGAGACATTCTTGCATAAAAATCTGGCCAATATTCCTAGGACTCACACCAAAGGGCTTATGATTTTTATATTTTAGATGAATGATCTTTTTTCCATCAAAGCGCCCTAGTGCTGTGTGACGGTCATTATCGATTGACTTTATTAGTAGAAATTGATTGGTGACAAAGGCGGCTGGCATCAGCATGCCTGATATCTCATCAAATACAAAGAGTGTAGCGGGGTCGATCTGATTGATATCATCCTTATGAAAAGCATTGATGATTTCACTAGAAGCATAAACGATGATACGTCCTGTATATTGCTCTTCGATGCTTGAAACTTTATCATTGCGAAAATCTTCGGCTTGAATTTTGAGTATTGATGACTTAACTCGCATATTTGTATCGCGACTCACTAAGATGGCTTGGTGACCATCTTCGGTTAATCCTTTACATATCTGCAAAATGCGGTTATCAGCATTATCTTTTTCCCAGTACATAGGCATGGTGGTATTGGTATGATTAGATTCTAGAATAAGAATTCCACCCTGGGCGTTTAGAGGTACACCCTCTAAGAGATTACCTTGGGTGCGGAGGTTGTCGATAATACGGCTGATATGACGGCTGTTGTTACCTCTTTCTGTTGCTTCTTTTTTAAATTTATCTAGTTCTTCAATGACAATTTCGGGAATTACTACGATATGCTCGTTGAAAGCGTATAGGGCATTTGGTGAGTGTAGTAAAACATTAGTGTCTAAGACATAAAATTTTTTCAACGTGATCCCCCTCTTATTGAGAATAACTTCTCTTTTTCAGTATATGCTTTGTGAGGTCGTGTTAAGTTAAAAGTTTGCTAATATTAGGAAAATAATAAAAATGAATCTAAATTCCACATGGTGAATTATTTTTGTTTTAACTATCTTCCATTGTTTTCGAACGCACATTCTGAAATATTTGTAAAATTGCTTTTTAAAGTGGTATAATCGTATTATTAACTCAACTTTCGCTGGAGTTCAGCTTGCCTAAGGTGTTCAAATCTGATGGAATCACATGGGAATGAAAAAACAGAATATTGCAAATGGTTAAAATTAACAAATAGACTTATTGTTATAGCGGCAAAAGTTAAAGGGAGAGGATAAGAAAAATAAAAAAAGTCCAAAATATTATTTCTTGCCATCACACAGTCTGCGCAATCCATCATCAGCGAGTAGCGGATTTGTGTTCAAATGCTATTTAGGTTATATGGAGGTAGGATCGAACTTGATTAGAATTGCACGCCGTGTTCTTATTGGCAAGCCGCTTCATAACAAAGAGATGATGCATGAACGATTGCCCAAATGGAAAGCTTTGTCCATTTTTTCCTCTGATGCCTTGTCCTCAGTTGCGTATGGACCAGAACAAGCCCTAATGGTCTTAGTCGCTACTCAAGGGGTTATGGCTTATGGCTATTTATCCCCAGTCATTATCGCAGTATCGATCCTTTTAATGATTGTTGCTTTATCTTATGTACAAGTTTCCAAAGCCAATCCAGGCGGTGGCGGTGCCTATGCTATTGCCAAGAAGAATATGGGGGAGTTTCCATCGCTCATAGCGGCTGGTGCCGTATTTGCTGATTATGTTTTAACAGCAGCTGTGAGTGTTGCGGCTGGTACTGCTGCTATTGTATCTGCTTTTCCAGAGCTAAGTGGGAAAGTTGTTGGCATTGATTTAGCGGTCTTATTTTTTATTCTTATGCTGGTTAATTTACGTGGTATGAAGGAGTCCTCTACCCTATTCGTGTATCCTACATATGCATTTTTACTGGGCATGATCGTGTTAATTGGCTCGGGCGTTTATGAGGCCTTTACCCAGGTTGATACAGTTATTCCAGTGACATCTTTGGAGAGACAACCCTTGGATATGGCAATGTTATACATTGTACTCAGGGCCTTTGCCAATGGCTGTAGTTCCATGACTGGTGTGGAAGCAATCGCGGATAGTGTGCCGTTATTTAAAAAGCCAGAAGCAAAAAATGCTACAATTACGACGTATTGGATGGCAGGAATACTTGTGGTCATGCTTGGCGGTGTCACTTTCATGATGATGCACTTCCATATCATGCCTTTGTTGGAAATTACTGCACTGTCCCAGCTTGCAGAACACATTTTTGGTCGATCATTTTTCTATTATTATATTCAGGTCACGACGATGGTTGTATTGTATTTGGCAGCGAATACCGCATATAATGGTTTGCCAGTCCTGCTATCAATTATTGCTAAAGACGGATATTTGCCAAGATATCTTAGCTCTCGTGGTGAACGGCTCACCTTCTCCAATGGAATTATATTAATAACCGTCGCGGCAGCTCTATTAATTATTGTTTATGGTGGAAATATTGAGCACTTGATATCACTGTATGCAATTGGAGTGTTTATATCTTTTACCATTGCTCAAACAAGTATGGTTATCCACTGGAGACGTGAAAAGGGATCGGGCTGGATGGTACGAGCTCTTGTTAATGGTGTTGGAGCTTTAATCACTGGTTTAGTAGTGATCATTATTACCTCAACCAAGTTTTATCATGGTGCATGGGTCGTATTAGTTTTTATTCCAGTGATGGTGTTCATCTTTAAAAAAATTCGGGCCCACTATTATGATATGGCTGATCAGCTACATCTGCCCATGGAAGAAAAATTAGAATGTGATGACGGGGTCGTAGTGCGCAATTATGTAATCGTGCCGATTTCATCACCAACACGAGTGGTCCATGAATCACTAAAGTTTGCCAAAACACTGAGTAAGGATCTCATTGTTCTACATATTGCTAAAGATGATGAAAGTGCTGCCAAAGTACAAGCAAAATGGGACGCCTGGAATCCTGGAATTGATTTGGAAATTATTCATTCACCCTATCGCCTCACCATTCAACCATTACTGGATTATGTAGAAGAACTGAAGGCGAAGAAAAACCCCCAGGATTACATTACGGTTGTAATCCCCGAGTTTGAGACCAGGAAATGGTGGCATAGGCTGCTACATAATCAGACAGGCTGGGTATTGCACGCCATGCTAGTTCTGAAGGAAAATGTAAGTGTGATAACGATACCATATCACTTAAACAAGTAAAGAAAGCAAAAATAAATAGGTGGGTATAAAATGAATAAATATAAAGTAGTAATGACTGGTGGACTCATAGATTCTGCGCTAGAACGTATACAAAAAAAATGTGCGGTTAAACAATGGGAAAAAGCTGGCTCAATCCCGAGGAAGATCCTATTTGACTGGCTTAAAGATGCGGTCGGTCTCATTGTGACAGGCGATATCCAGGTTGATGAAGAACTTCTGCAGCATGCACCGAAACTAAAAGTCATTGCTCAGGCAGCAGTTGGCTATGACAATATAGATATTGAAGCGTGTACACGGCACCGCATAGCATTTGGCAATACGCCAGGAGTTCTTGTTAATGCTACTGCCGATTTGGCATTTTCCCTACTCTTATGTTCTATGCGAAGGATTCATGAGGGATGGGATTTTGTGCGTGCTGGCTCTTGGCAGACCGGGCATAATATTTCTTTTGGCATTGATCTTACGAGCAAGACCCTGGGTATAGTAGGTATGGGGCAAATTGGAGCTGCTGTTGCGAAGAGAGCAAAGGCTTTTGGCATGAATGTGATTTATTATAATCGTAATCGTCGCCTTGATGATCACGAGATTGGTGCAATTTATGAGTCTTTTGATAGTTTGTTAGACAAGGCTGACTGCGTAATCGTATTAACGCCTCTATCAAAGGAGACTAAAGGGCTGTTTGGGCGGGAGCAATTCGCAAGGATGAAATCTACAGCCTATTTCATCAATATTTCACGCGGTCCAGTTGTCGATACTGATGCACTGTTAGATGCTTTGCAGACCGGAAAAATAGCTTATGCGGCACTTGATGTCACCGATCCTGAACCGCTGCCAGGAGATCATCCACTACTCAAGCTTGACAATATTCTCATTACGCCCCATATTGGCAGTGCGACGATCGAAACCCGTACTGCAATGGCTGAGCTTGCAACTGATAATCTACTGGCAGGATTGGCAGGTAAGCCGTTGCCCGCTTGTGTGAATGGCAGTATCCATTTGACGCCGACGTTGTGAAAAATCATTAAAGAAGCATTGAAAGATCCCCATTTGTTCATCAATAACAAATAGGGATCTTTCAATGTTTCATAATATATAATAATATTATTATGATAATTAATTTAACATCTAGTAACCATTATGATACAATCTGTATAAGTAAGGTTTGGAGGTAAGTTATGCAATTATTAAAAGACAAAATTCAGGCAGAGGGAGTCGTAGTGCAGAATTCTTTGCTGAAGGTAGATTCCTTTTTAAATCACCAAATTGATCCCCAATTAATGCTGAAACTCGGAGAAGAGTTTGCTCTTCGGTTTAAAAATAATAATGTAACCAAAATACTAACCATTGAATCTTCGGGTATTGCGATTGCAATCATGGTCGGATTAGTACTGCAGGTGCCTGTTGTTTTTGCCAGAAAGAAAAAATCCGCTGTTTGCAATGACGATGTGTATAGCACAACCGTGTACTCCTTTACTAAAAAAGAGAGTAATTATGTAACTGTTGCTGCCGAATTGTTGAGAAGTGGTGAGAATATAATGATTATTGATGACTTTTTAGCCAATGGTGAAGCGGCTCTTGGTCTTACGAGTATTGTGGAGCAGGCAGGTGCCAACGTTGTGGGAATCGGTATCGTCATTGAAAAAGCATTTCAGCCAGGAGCTGAGAAACTAAAAAATGCTGGATATCGGGTAGAATCTCTCGTTCGCATCAAATCTTTCTCAAATGGACAAGTCAATTATGTATGATATCATATTGTTTGACCTTGATGGAACGCTCACTGATCCGAAACCAGGGATCACGAAATCAGTACAATATGCCCTTAGCAAAATGGGTATTGTAGAAGAAGACTTAGAGAAGCTGACGACCTTTATTGGACCGCCACTGACGACCTCTTTTAAAGAGTTTTATAATATGAATGATGATGAAGCAAACCAGACTCTCCAGTATTACCGGGAACGCTTTTCTACGGTTGGCTTGTATGAAAATGCGGTCTATGAAGGAATGAAAGAACTGCTAGAAGAATTACAAAACCAAGGGAAAACAATGTTTGTCGCCACTTCGAAACCTACTGTATTTTCGACGAAAATAGTGGAGCATTTTGGTTTAAATCATTATTTTAAAGCTGTGATTGGTAGTGAACTTGATGGGACGCGAGTGGAAAAACATGAAGTCATTAAGTCTGTATTGTCAGAAGTAGCGGGCTGTGATCCACGCAAGATCATTATGGTGGGTGATCGCAAGTTTGACATCCTTGGTGCTCAGCAAAATGATATTGCTGTGATTGGTGTCGCTTATGGATATGGTAGTTATGAGGAGTTAGAAGCGGCCAAACCTAACTATATCGCTAGAACCGTGTCAGAGTTAGGAGCAATGTTGCTTACATAATAATAAATAGGGTTCAGATTTTCCTTGCCATTCATTAAAATAAACAAGGAAGACCTGAACCCTATATTTTTAATAAAGTTCACCTCGAAGGCGAGCTGTTTCGGCTTGGTTTTCAGAATAGTACCATCGTGTTGATTTTCCTATAATACAACGCATAGCATCAATTTTTCCTTCGAGGGCCATTTTTCTCATTTTTTTTAGGTCAAAGCCATTATAAGAATAATAATTCGCTGAAATAAATCCTTGATTGTTCAATTTTTTGCGATATTGACCAACATCTCTACTATCTAGTTGAATCTGCCAAATCGACATAAAACATCCCAGCCTTTCGCTTTATTTTATATTTAATTATATACCTATTTGTTAAAAAATTGTTAAAAATTTCATTTTTTAAATAAAGAATATTGTATTAATTTATTTTTTTAAAATAGCGAAGGATTTATTTTATGGATAAGATCTTCTTTCAGTATAGGTTATATGAGTTGGTATTAAGTTAGGAAATTGTTAACATTATGTTAAAAAAGCTGACACGGATGTAGTGTCAGCTTTTTTGGAATCAGAAAGCTTCGCACTTTCTTGTGTTCTGGCTTACGCCAGGGGCAATTTAATGGTAAATGTAGTTCCTTTATTTACCGTGCTTCTTACATCAATTCGCCCACCATGCATTTCAACGATAAATTTTACAATTGCTAGTCCCAGGCCGGTTCCGCCAGCGCTGCGAGCACGAGCCTTGTCCACTCGATAAAAACGGTCGAAAATCAGCGGTAGGTCTGTGGCGGAAATACCAATACCAGAGTCTTCAACCACCAGTATTGCTTGGTTATTTTCCTGATGGCACTTCAAAAGAATCCGGCCGGTGGGGAGTGTATATTTAATGCTGTTGTCTAGTAGATTAATGAGCACTTGCCTCAGCCAATCCAGATTAGCCATGATGATGATTGGTTCAGTAGGAGCATCAATCTTAATTGTAATATTTTTTTTCTCTGCACTTGTGGCAAGATATTGTTTTACCTTATTGAGTAATGGTACTAGGTCAGTTGGATCTAATTTGACCTGTTGGCGATATTCCTGGGAATTGAGCTTCGCTAATTGTAATAATTCATTGATCAAGCGCTGCATTCGTTCCGCTTCCGTATGGATGATGTTGAGAAATTTAATGCTAAGTTTGGGGTCGTCAATGGCTCCGTCTAATAGTGTTTCGGCAAAGCCTTTTATAGCCGTGAGAGGAGTAGCCAGTTCATGGGAAGCGTTGGCAACAAAATCCGCCTGGCGTTCATGCAAATCTTGGAGGGTCGTGATATCGTGAAATACGCTTAAGACGCCGATAATATCATCTTCAGTGGAAGTAATGGGGGCTAGAAACACCTGAAATACCCGTTTGCTACCATGAATATTGGTTTTGAGATGTATAAGCATGTTCTTGCCGTTGATAATGGTCTGGTGTATTGAACGATCTAGCTGGCTATTACCCAGCACTTGAATGTTATGCTGATTCAGCATAGAATCTTTAATATCAAAGGTGTGTCGAGCCATTCGATTAGCCGTTGTCACTCGTCCATAGCGATCCAGGAGAATGACAGCATTGTCCATATGTTGAAGTATGAGGGAGAACTTCTGGGTTTCAGCAATTGATTCATTAATTTTATCATCAAGATTGGATGCCAGGTTGTTAAGAGTGTGGGCCAGCAGTTCTAGTTCATCACCAGTTCGTATGTGCAGACGACGATCTAGATTACCGTCGCCAATTTCCCGGGCGGCGGTCGTTATTTCTTCTAAGGGCGCAGTATACTTTTGGGCTAAGCGAATGCTGAGGACAACTGCCAATAAGGAGATCAGTAAGATAGCGGCAAGGAGGGTGGATCGGATACGATTAAAACCAGCATCAATGGTGGCAAGAGTGCTGGCAATTCGGACAGCCCCTAGCACTTCACCTTCTTGCCATATAGGAACGGCTACATACAACATGTTTTGGTTGATGGTGGTGCTGTAACGGAAAGATTTACCTTGCTTGCCAGTTAGGGCGATGGCTATTTCAGGGCGCTCTAAATGATTCTCCATAAGTGCTGGATTCTCCCAGGAGTCAGCAAGAACGCTGCCATTGCTATCGATGACTGTAATTCGCAGGTCATTCTTGGTGGCCAGCTCTTTAATGCGGATATCAATACTGGCTTTTTCCTTCGGACCTTTCATTTGATCTTCCAAAAACTGTTCAGTGACGACCGCGTGTGTGGATAGGCTGGATGTTAATATTTCTAAATTGTGTTGGTAAAAAAACCACAATAGATAACTACTTAATAATGACATCGTGAGTAAAATTAATACAAGATAAGTCACAATAAGCCTAGATCTGATATTCCATTTGAACATAATAGTCCTCCCGCAAAGTATTATAGTGGAATTATACAATAAAAGGACAAGACTAGCCACCAAATATTGTAGCTTAACTTAGGCTAATAATTAACATAAAAATAATCAGGACTTAACATCCAATGGTGAATAAGTGGTTATTATTAATTATAGTCAATGTAGAATTGGGATAAAAACCGTTCTGAGGTGGGGAGATATGGATGATATGACTAGACTTAAATTAAATAATATAATGAATAAAAAGATTATCGAGAGTAATAATAACTATAGCCAAGAAGAACAAGCAACCTACAATGAACTGGAAAAAATTTTGAGAACCAAAGACGTTAAGGCTGTTTTTCAACCTATCATATCTCTTCTAGATGGGGAAGTTTTTGGCTATGAGGCTTTGAGTCGGGGACCACAGGGATCGCTGTTAGAGCAACCAAATGCTTTGTTCCCTGCAGCGGAACGATTTAATAAGGTCTGGGAACTAGAATTTCTCTGTCGGAGCAAGGCCTTCGCTAGGGCCTATGGCTTGCCAAAGGATAAAATGTTGTTTGTTAATGTTGATCCCAAAATCATTAACGATTCTCGGTTTCAAAAAGGCGTTACCTTGGACATGTTGGCTCATTATAAAATTGATGCTAGCAATATTATTTTTGAGATTACTGAAAAAAACTCAATTGAAGATTATAGAGGCTTTCGAAAAGTTCTTGATCATTATACGAGCCAAGGTTATAAAATTGCGATTGATGACGCGGGATCAGGTTATTCAGGACTCAAATCATTAGCTGAAATCCGGCCTCAGTTTATTAAAATAGATATGGATTTGGTACGCAATATTGATAAGGATGCTTTAAAACAAGGATTAATAAAAGCGCTTTATGAGTTTTCGGTTGTAGCCAATATGAAAATGATTGCTGAAGGTATTGAAACCATTGATGAACTACATACTCTAATTAACATTGGTATACCTTATGGCCAGGGCTATCTGCTACAGCGACCTGCTGCCCAGTTCGTAGAGGTGAGCCCCAGAGTTAAAGAGGCTATCATTAGTAAAAATCATAGAAGAAAGCAGGAGGCTTTTCATACGCCCTTGACCATGCCCATTGGCGAAATTAGCCGGCGAGATCAGGGCTTTTCGGCCATGGTAACAGGTGGTCAGGTATTCGATCATTTTAATAATAATCCTAATGTGATGGGTATTGCTATTCTAGAAAATGACACCCCGGTAGGGCTCCTAATGAAAAATAAATTTATGGCCCATCTAGCCACTAAATATGGACTTGCCGTTTACATGGATAGACCTGTTCGGCTGCTCATGGATCAGAATTTTTTAGTTGTAGATTATAACACACCTTTAGAGCAAGTCTCAAAATCAGCGGTAGCCAGGGGGGAGGACAATTTATATGATTATATTGTTATAACGCAGAATGATAAATATTATGGCATCATTACAGTGAAGAAATTACTGGAAAAAACCACTGATTTGGAGATCAAACGGGCAAGACATAGCAATCCGCTCAGTGGTTTACCAGGGAATATCTTGATTGAGGAAAAATTAAAATTGGTCATTGATGCTGGGCAACCTTATTCTGTATTATATTTTGATTTAGATAATTTTAAAGCGTTCAATGATGTTTATGGCTTTGATAATGGAGATAAGATTTTATGCATGACGGCTCAGATCATTCAGTCACAATTTAAAAATAGTAATATGATGGATGTATTTATCGGTCATATTGGTGGCGATGATTTTATTGCTGTATTAAAAAATATTGATGTCATATCTGTATGTCAAACGATTATTGACTATTTTGATGTGCGAATCAGAGGATTTTATACCGAAGAGGACAAAAAACGTGGCTATATTGTTGCCAAAAATCGACATGGGGTAGAAGAGCATTTCCCAGTAGTGTCCATTTCAATTGCCGTCCTGACAAGTATGGGGCGCAAATTTAATAATCCGGGAGATTTGGCTGAAGCCGCCAGTGTTGTGAAAAAGAAATGCAAGTTGGTTTGGGAGAGCTGCTACTGTATCGACTAAGAAATGGTTGGTATTAACAAAATGTTAACATGACCTTAACATATAAAAAGACATATTGTTTTACAATATAAATATAGTAAAAAAAACAGGGGGCCTTAATATGAATTTTTTCCGAAAAAATAAAATACTTGTGGCGATTATGGCATTAACACTAGGAGCTAGTTTGATCGCTGGCTGCGGTGGAAAAAAAGAAGAAGCTAAAGCGGCTGACGTTCAAGGAACGGTAACAGCATCTGGTTCGACTGCTCTACTTCCTTTATTAAAACCAGCTCAGGAAGAGTTTCAAAAAAAATATGCGAAAGTTACTATTAATCTTGCAGGTGGTGGTTCTTTCACTGGTTTGAATCAAGTTGTAGCTGGTTCTGTAAATATTGGTAACTCAGATGTTCCAGCTTCTGGTGATTATGCAGATAAAGGTCTTGTTGACCATCAAGTAGCAGTTGCTCCTTTTGTATTCATTGCTAATACAGATGTTACTGTTGACAATTTGACTCAACAACAATATGTGGACATTATGACTGGCAAAGTTACCAACTGGAAAGATGTTGGCGGTAAGGATCAAAACATCACCTTGGTTCATCGTGCTAAATCTTCCGGATCACGTGCTACTATCGCTGAAATAGTATTGAAAGGTGTTCCGTTTACGGATAATGCTGTTATCCAGGATTCCAACGGCGCAGTTCGTTCCGCTATTGCTAGCACACCTGGTTCAATTGGCTATGTTGATGCTGCATATGCTGATACTACTGTAAAAGCACTTGCTTATAATGGCGAAAAATACTCCGTTGATACTGTAACGGCTGGCAAGTATCCTGTATATGCTTATGAACATATGTTCACCAAAGGTGAGGCTACTGGCGCAGTTAAATCGTTTATCGACTATGTAATGAGCAAAGAGTTCCAAGAAACTTATATTGAAAAAAATGGATTTGTACCTATGACAAAAATGAAGAAATAATTTCGGAAAAATTTAATATGAATCATACTAGTAAACGGTCATGCTAATATCATGACCGTTTATTTATCGCACAGGTCTCGCCTACATATAATCAACAGGGTCATATACTGTTTATGACCGATGGAGGTAAAATTCAACAAATGTTAAAGAAACTTATTACGTTAACAAAAAAAATACCTTTTTCTTTCCGTTCCTTAAGGCTTTTAAAGATAGGGATTATGCGGCAGAAAAAAAATAGAAAAAAACGGCTTAACTTAACTGTTTTAAAGAAAGTTACCTTGCGACAGATTATGGCGACACTTTCTTGGTCATCTCTTGCTACCCAGGCGACGCTGCTTATCATTTTGACATGTGTCATACCACTCAGTATTGTTGGTTGGTATTTTACGATGCAGACAATGGCAGGTCTCACCCAAATAGCTGTTGAAAAAAACAATAAAATCGCTGATCGAATTGCCAGTGATATCGGGGCTAATTTTCAAGCCAAGAAGAATTTTTTAATGATTGCTAGTGCCAGCCCGGAAATTCGTGGAATGCAAAAAGAGACAACAATAAATTATTTAGCCCAAATTAAGCCTTGGTACGGTAGCAATGAGACGTTTTTTGTGACCCGAGCTGATGGCAATCAAATTTCGCGGACTGATAATGCAACTTTAGTAAATGTAGCTGATCGAGATTATTTCCAAAAAACCATGCAGGGAACTGTGCAATTTTCTGATCCCTTAATTAGTAAAGTTACAGGCCAAATTAGTATTATCGCGTCAGTTCCTATTTATGGGGCGGACAATAAAGTGCAGGGCACATTGGCGGTCAACTTAGCATTGAAGAGTATGAATGATCGAGTTGAACAGATCTTATCCCAAAACCCAGGATATTCCGTTACCATTATTAATAAGAATCGAATACCTGTATTTTATCAAGGGGATTCATCAGCAGTTGCAGAGTTCAAACAGTTGGATGAGGCCTATTATAAAGAGGCTGTGGAAAAACAGACAGGTACCACTATGGGAGTATCGCGTGGGGAAGATTATTTTATATCCTATCGGCCGATTGAGAATACAAACTGGGTTGCTGTGTCTGCCTATTCTAAGCAAGGAGCCCTACAATCCGCTTATGATATGGTGGAAAATAGCATGATAGTGACCTTGCTGATCATTGCACTATTTATTATTATTGGCTTACTTCTTACTAGGAAAGCATTGTCCCCTCTAAAAGAGCTAGCTACAGGCGTAGGAATTGTTGCGGGCGGGAATTTAACTCATGTAATGACAAATCACAAGCATGATGAATTAAGTCATGTAGCCAAGGCTTTCAATAGTATGACAGTGAGTTTGCGTGAGATTGTTCAGTCGGTAAAGCAATCATCAGCTCTTGTTGTTGAATCAACGAACAGTGTTGCCGCAACTTCAGAGCAGTCTCGAGAGGGTAGTTCTTTAGTATCTCAGTCTGTTATTGCCATGGCTAAAAAAATAGCTGAACAGGAAAAAGAAACACAAAGAACGGTAGAATTATTACACAGATTAGATGATATTACGGTAAATGTTTCAAGTCGTATTGGGCAAGTGGCAGTTGCTAGTAATGAATGTTCATTGGCAGCGATAGAGGGGCAAAGGGTCATTGATGAAACAGTGGACAAGATGCAAAATATCAAGCAGCTTGTGGCTGGCACCGCCAAGAATGTTGCCGTGCTAGGGGAAAGTACTACAGAGATTGGTAAGATTACGAGTATGATCACCCAAATTGCTAGTCAGACCAATCTGTTGGCTTTAAATGCGGCCATTGAGGCGGCTCGGGCTGGAGAGGCTGGACGTGGGTTTGCGGTAGTGGCTGATGAAGTGCGTAAGCTAGCTGAGCAGTCTGCTCGCGCCGCTAAAGAAATCTCAGTACTTGTTACTCGAATTCAAAATCAGACCAAGGGTTCGGTTCTTGCTATGGAGGGGAGCGCTGAATACGTAGAGCAGGGTGTACAAAGTGCTCAAACCAGTGGTGAAGCATTTAAAAAAATTGTAGAAGCCGTCCATCATGTTCAGCTCCAGGCCAATACCATTACATTAGAAACGGAAAGTCAGGTTGGCTTATGCCGAGAAGCCATACAGGCGGTGGCTAGTATTAGCCTCTTGGCAACGAGTAATACTGGTAGTGCCGAGGAGATTGCCGCCATCTGTGAAGAACAGGAAGCGGCATCTGCAGAGATTACCTTCTCCATTGGCAAATTACATGATATGTCTTACGAGTTGGGAAATTTGGTATCTCAGTTTAAGGTATAAACAGGATAAAATAGAATAGCCTTCCGATTGAAATGTCGGAAGGCTATTCTTCTACGCTATTTATTGAATATTTTAATAATTTGAGACTTAGCTAATTATAATAACTGCTCGTTGTAGCAAACAAATTGTTGCTATCAGCAAGATAGATCGCTTTGTTGTTGTGATTATAGCGCTAATATTTTTAAACTAATCTTGTCAGCCCAATAATTATTAGTACAACTCCTGGTATATATGGTAGCCCATTTTTTACATTATGGGGAATACAACAAGTGGCCACCTGAATTCCAAGAGTAATAAGCATCGTTTGAACACCTGCCATAATCAAAGGAGTATAAGTAGGCAAGTTTCCTAACATAGAAGCTGCAAAGGTCGCTATCATATTATCCAATCCTAATGCTATTCCAAGAAATATTGCTTCTATGCAGTTAATCGAATTGGATTGATCACTATCCGCCATTTCTGGTTGAGCCATTACGTCAACAATCATCCCGCCAAGAGAATGAGTTAGCTTTTCAGATTGTATATTAGATTTATTAGTGACACGTGCTAAATATTCCGTTATAATATTCCAAAATCCGAGTGTAAGTAGCAGAACTGCTCCAAGCACAGCAACCAGAGATGAGTTTATAATCCCCAAAAAAGACTGGGCACTTATCATTGCTCCGACTGTAAATAACACAGTAATAGCTCCTATAACCATTAAAGATAATAAAGGGACTCGAATGTTTTTTAAGCCATAAGCTGTACCTGTTGCCAAAGCATCGATACTGACACCAACTGCCAATAATATTACATAAAATAGACCCATGATTAACACTCCTCTATACAAAATTTCTGCATATCACATCTTACGTATTATTTACAAAGAAAAGCACAGATATGGCATGAAAATTATTCCGCCAGCAAATATTGCAACGGCTTCTTTTTCTCAACATTTAAAACCCAATAAGAAAAAGGGCCTTTGTGAAAATCACAGCCACCTTTTCTTTACAATAATGATTAGATGTAGATTACATAATTAACAAAAAATTAATAAGAGTATAACACTAATTATTTAATAAGGGTCTATAATAATAATATAAAATGAATTGAAATGTTTAATCTGCTAAAGAGGGGATGGACAATTATGGAAAATGCGAATGCGCTTATTAGACAAGATAATATTTCAATTCCATCAAAAGCAAAGACGGTAACTCCAAGGAATATTGGTTCCATGGCAGTGGCGATAATAGATATAAGTAAAATATATAGAAATAAAAAAGAGATGTTGATTGTATTACTAGAGCGTAAGCAAGCTAAAAAGGAAGCAGAAGTAGTTACGATAGTAGAACACTGTTTAAATTTCATTACAAAGAGTTTAAACGATTTTTTCGAGGGCAATAAAGCTCATATTGCTTCATATACAGCAGAAATTATTAATAGACAAAAGGCGCTTGATCATAACGGCATTTTTCAGCAAGTAATTCCCAGAGCACAACTAGAACAACTGGAAACGGATATAAAACATGAAATTCAGCAGAAAATTTATTTATTGTTCGGTGTTAAATCATTAAAAGTAGCTGGTATTAAGTCGAATGTAGATGAGCTGGTTCATCTACAACATAACCCAGAGATTGAGATACTATTTTCTGAATACCGTAGGGCAATATTTGTTGCAAAGCACATGACTACATTCGCCAATAAATTGTGGGATCAATGTTTAGGCACATTCAATTTGCCATTGATGGTTGAAAAAGTAGTAAAGAACTTTAAACTAGGTAGTATTTTTATCAATACAGTAAACTGTCGGCCAGAAGATCAATTACTATGCTACCGACGAGAAGTAGAAAAATATTTGACTGGTGTAATGATCAATATAGAGAATCAAATGAATCAGGATATGAGAGAGACTACGGCCAAGGTTTTTTATGAATTATATGACCAAAATATTTTTGACTATTCTGAAGAACGAATTGCTTCGCTGGTGGTTAAGGATAATAAGAAAGTGGTTAGAAAAAGAGAGAAAACACCTTTATATTTGTTAAAGCAAGCTAACATATCATTATGATATGAAAGCTTGCTTTTTTTGATAGTCTATTTTGGGGCTCAATCATGATGGGTAGTATATAAATAGTTAATTTTAGATATAATATTTCTGGATGATAAAGAATAGATGTTTGAAGGGAAGGACAAAATATTGGTTATAGAAGGACAAGCAAAAAATCCTGGTGAGGAGAGGAAAGCTCTATTAGAAACTAAAGGACATAGTCGTGGGCGTAATCGGCGACAGGAAGCTATGGAAACGATGAATGAAGAGTCCGTGGTGGCTCTTGATGAGGTTTTCACAGCTAAGTTAACAGCTGTGCGTGCTTCTGAACAACGATTGGCTAGTATTTCTGATCCGTATGCTCGAAAGGCCTTAAGTCAAATGATTCAAGAAGAACGCAGTCAATTAATCAATCTTGCCGAACTGATTGAAATGGTAGAGCAAAGTCCCGAGAGCGGGTCATTTACCAGGGCACGACGGCAAATGTCTCATAGATTAAAAAGCCCGAGAAATAAGAACTTTGCCTATGGTGTTGGTGTAGCTTTATTGGGTGCTTTATTATTTCCTACAATAAAGGATTCATTACATCCTGTTATTATGAAAGCAATGCAGGGCGTAAGGGGATTGTCAGAGCAAGCTCAAGGGTTTATGAGCGGCGTACGGGAAGATATAGAGGATCTGGTAGCAGAAGCTGAGTTTGAAAAATTAAAGAGTTCAATTGATAATATGGTGGCAGAGGAAGATCTCATTGATCCGAAAGATCCGATAAACTAGTTAGCCAAGATAGTGGGAGGGAAACAAGTGTTAAAAATTGAAAAAGAGAATACAGAAGAAATTGTGCTGCTTAGTGAAAAATTCAGTCACATTGCTACAGAATTAAGGGAAGCTGTTGATCTTAGTATTGTAATACGGCGGGAATCTCCACAGAGCAAACAAGAGGTCATATTATTATGGGAAGGTTTTTTAGGTCAATTGTTTGGCTACATCAAACAGCGCAGCAAGGAAACTAAAGATAATCTTTTATCAGGCATTTCATTAACTCGTCTAAAGCTATTTTAAAAAAATAATTAATAAAAACAGTAAGGAACGATATCCTTGCTGTTTTTATTAAGGTATCATGTTTCAAGAAATATGCTGCATGACGATCAATAGACTCTAATAGGGGGAGGTTACCAAGATTGTTTCCACAAGTTATAGCAACTAAGACAGTACGATTAATACCAGGGCGCTTACGGATTGCAGTTGATCATCTGCGTAAAAACCCAGCTTTTGCTGAGTATTTAACGGAAAAATTGCAGACTGTGATTGGAGTGAAATCAGTTGCCACGAGTCCCCTTACTGGACGGGCACTCATTTATTTTAATCAAAGTCAATTAACATTTCCTCAAATTAAGCAGGAAATTGACCAGATACATCAGTCGTTTCAGCAGATGCAATTACGAGGAAAAAAACTCGCAACTCCTCAACAAATAATACACAAACCTACTAGTGTAGACACTATTTCGCCTAAGGTACAAGTATTTAATACCGTTGTGACAGGAGGTATCCTGGCTGGGATAGCTATAAAACGACTTATCTTAGGACGTTCTACATTATCTTCGTCCCAACAAATATTCAATTTGGCGGCTATAACAACGATTGTTTCAGGGTATCCAATTCTACGACGGGGCATAGCACATTTAGTTGCAACTAAAAAAATTAATCATGACTTACTAATTTCGATAGCTACCTTGATTTTACTTGCGATGCGTGAAAGTATTACTGGTTTGTCTATATTGTGGCTGATACAACTCAGTGGTCTATTTAATTATATTATGCAGGTACGGGCTCGCAAGGCTATTGAGGAAATGCTAGTAGGAAAACAACTTACAGCTCGGCGTATATATCATGGACAGCAAGAATTAGTAGCAGTAAAAGAAGTAGCTGTGGGAGATATTGTTGTTGTGCATCGTGGCGAAAGGGTACCTGTGGATGGTGAGGTATTAGGCGGTAAGGCTACAGTAAATCAAGCCGCTATTTGTGCTGACTATCTTCCAAGTGCCAAAGGTGTTGGTGATAGCATTCTTGCAGGAACAATGATTGAAGCAGGAGGTTTAAAAATTAGGGCAGTAAAGGTAGGTAAAGATACCAGCATGGCTCATATTATAGCTATGGTCGAAAAAGCAGCTACTGAGCGCGGCGGAGTCCAATCTGGAGACATATATTCCATCAAGTTAGTACCGTGGGCTATCGGTATTGCGGGAGTAACATTGCTGTTGACAAGGGATTTGCAGCGTAGTTTAGCAGTGCTATTGGCTGGTTGTCCAATGGCGATTGCATTATCATCAAATACCTCCCTAGGAATGTCTGTAGCTCAGGCAGCAAATCAGGGGATACTTGTTAAAGATGCGCGGGCTTTAGAAGTAGCTGAACAGGTTGATGTTGTATTGTTTGATAAAACTGGAACACTTACCAGTGCACGGCCTCAAGTAGGGGAAGTGGTTGTTGTAGATAGACGTTTTAGTCAAGAACAGATTTTGATATTGGCAGCGGCAGCAAAGAAGTCTACCAGTCATCCATTGGCGCGCATGCTGATAGCTGAGACCAAATCTAGACATCTTACATTGCCTGTTGCTGTGAGTGAGATGGTAGTTGGGTATGGAGTGAGGGCTATCGTTGGTGATCGTGATGTATGTGTAGGTAATGAACGATTGATGGCACAAGAAAAAATTAATATTGCTTCAGGCAAGGTAAAGGCACTACGCATGCAACATTTAGGTAATAGCCCACTCTATGTGGCTGTTAACCAGAAATTAGTGGGGTTAATTAGTATTCGGGATGTGCTGCGACCTGAAAGCAGAAGTGCAATAGAACAGCTGCGGATCGCTGGTATTAAAGAAATTGGAATCATTACTGGTGATAATGCTTATGCTGTAGAAACGGTATCTGGAGAACTGGAGGTAATGCATAGTTGGAGTGCGATGTTACCTGAGGATAAGGTTAAACTAGTCGCCAATCTGAGAAAGCAAGGTCGTACAGTTATTATGGTAGGTGATGGTACTAATGATTCACCAGCGATGGCGGCTGCCAATATCGGGGTCGCTATGACATGCGGCACCAAAGAGGCTATTGAGTCAGCGGATATCATAATCACTGGTGATGATCCTCGTAAGGTAGCAGGTATTGTGGCAATCAGTAAAAAGACGATGCAAGTCATGAGGCAGAATTTAGCATTTTCAGCAGGAATGAATGCCATTGGGATAGCGCTGGCAGCCATGAGATTCATCTCTCCAATAACGGCAGTCTTATTGCAAAATATTAGTACGGTAGGAGTACTCATAAATTCATCACGACTATTAAAGAATAAGAGGATCTCTACATCCGAGCAGATAACCAAGTTCAAAAATTCAGCAAGTGATCTTGATTTACAACGGTTTTCACAAAAGACACCAGACAATATTGCTTTTATAAGAAGGGCAGCAAAGTCACAGTCGGCTGCAATAGTAGCAGACAGACAATTGAGCTGCCTGGGGGGATCGTGGAATAGTGTATCGCTAGATGATGTTTGTTGTCAGCTAGACACGTCTCTTCATTTTGGACTTAGTGAGCGCGATGTGAAAGTTCGTCAACGGCAATATGGTCTGAATGTATTGGCTGAAGGTGAAAAAGCTTCTTTCTGGCAGTTATTCCGCAATCAATTTAACGATTTTATGATAAAAGTGCTACTTGGTGCAGCAGGATTATCATTTGTCTTAGGCAAAGTTAAACATTCGATGCTCACGGTTGGTATCGTTATCGGCAATGCTCTACTCGGTGCCACACAGGAAATAAAGGCTGAAGAGTCTTTAGGAGCCCTGCAAAAACTAGGGGCACCGATGGCTAATGTGATTCGTGGTGGGCGGACAACAAAAATTAAAGCGGATCAACTCGTACCAGGGGATTTGATTGCTTTGGAAGCTGGTGATAGAGTGCCAGCTGATGCGCGAATTGTAACAGCTGTACATTTTGAGGTGGAAGAAGCGTCCCTTACTGGTGAAACCATTCCAAGCAAGAAAAATCATTTGTCGATTGGGACAGATCATACAGTGCTCGGTGATCGTAAAAATATGATTTTTATGGGGACAAGTATAACAAGAGGAAGAGGGACAGCCATCGTAGTTGGGACAGGTATGGCTACAGAGATGGGTCAGATCGCCATGCTCATTCAGCAACACAAGGCAGGGCCAACGCCGTTGCAATGCAAACTTGAAGAGTTGGCAAAAATTCTAGCATATGGTTGTTTAGCTATATCGGGGTTAGTATTTTCGATAGGAGTTTTACGTGGTCAAAACTTGCTGTATATGTTGGAAGTAGCAGCCAGCTTGGCTGTCGCAGCTATTCCAGAAGGGTTAACCGCAATTGTGGTGATTGCCCTGGCAATGGGCGTACAGCGGATGACAAAAAACAATATTATTGTTCGTAAGATGGGTTCGATTGAAACCTTGGGGTGTGCCAATGTTATTTGTTCAGACAAGACCGGGACACTGACCAAAAATGAAATGACTGTGCGGAAAATGTACACGGGTGGTAAATTATACCGAGTCAGTGGTGATGGATATGTGCCGCAAGGCAAGTTCTATTATCAGGACACTATTTATGAGCCAGCTGCTGATACAGCATTGATGCAAACCCTACTGGTCGGTACTCTATGTAATAATGCAAAATTAATTCATGGTAAAAAGACGCAGCGTGATCAAGTCATATCCCTTGATCAGCATCGGATGAGCAAGAGGATTCAGGGGGACCCTACTGAAGGTGCTCTCTTAGTAGCTGCTGGCAAAGCTGGTTTATGGCGGGATCAATTGGCAAGTTCATATAAACGCATTAAAGAGAATCCATTTGAGTCAGAAAGGCGCATGATGTCAGTTCTTTGTAGCAGTCAGGATGGTTCTGGCAAGCATTTGTATTGTAAAGGAGCACCTGATAATATATTAGAGGTGTGCACCCATTATTTATATGAAGGGCAAATCTTAACCCTAAGTTCAGAAGTGAAACAAAAAATTTCTCATGCTAACGAGCAAATGGCCAATGAAGCGTTACGGGTTTTAGCCACAGCCTATCGTGATTTATCTACGCATGAAGATGCTGGCAATGATGGTGATGACGTAGATCTGGAACAAAAACTGATTTTCTGTGGACTCATTGGTATGATTGATCCTCCCAGGCCAGAGGTACCTGCCGCTATTGCAAAATGTAAAAAGGCTGGCGTGAAAGTAGTGATGATCACAGGAGATCATCCGAGTACTGCTAAGGCGATTGCAAGGGATTTAGGCTTGTTAGATAATGGTGGTATGGTGGTGCTCGGGCAGGAGCTTGATCAGATGTCAGATAAACAATTAGCGGATATTGTGAGCAAAGTAAGTGTTTATGCTAGAACAGCACCCCAGCATAAATTACGTATCGTTAAGGCTTTACAGGAAAAAGGTTATGTCGTAGCAATGACGGGTGATGGTGTAAATGATGCACCAGCAGTTAAGGCAGCTGACATTGGTATTGCTATGGGAATTATGGGAACTGATGTTACTAAAGAAGCTGCTAGCATGATTTTAGCGGATGATAATTTCGCTACGATAGTCTTGGCCATTGAAGAGGGGCGATCCATTTATGCCAATATTCGTAAAGCCATTCGTTATTTGCTAGCAACCAATATTGGTGAAGTGGTTTTAATGGTTTTAGCAATCATGGTAGGGTTACCTTTGCCGTTACTACCTATCCAAATGTTATGGATTAATTTAATTGGCGATGGTTTGCCTGCCATTGCTTTGGTAAATGATCCTCCTGCTAAAGATATTATGCAGCATAAACCGCGGAGTGCAACCGATAGTGTTTTTTCGGGTCGCTTAGGTTGGAAGGTATTAACCAGAGGGCTAGTTATGGGATCAATCAGTTTAGCATTATTCGCATGGAAACTGATGACGAGTGGTAATTTTGTAGCCGCGAGTACATTAGTATTAGCTCAAGTAGCGATCAGTCAGTTTTTTCATATTTTTGACTGCCGAATTGAAAAACAGGTGGGGAAAGTAAATCTATTTAGTAATTGGCCATTGGTAGGAGCTGTAGGACTTTCTATGGTACTGCTGGCAGGAGTTATTCATATCCCTGGCTTGCAGCCGACTTTTGGTACAATGTCCTTATCCATTGCTGATTGGTTATTAGCTTTTGGAGTTTCAGGACTGACCTCTGTAATTGATGCAGGTATAGAAAGAATATGGGATAGACTATCTAAAGCTGACCAAACATTTTCACCTTGTCATCCTGTTCCCATGCCGGCAGTATAATAAAACAACCTTGGCGTAAGCCAAGGTTGTTTTATTATACTGCCGAATTACTGAGGCTGGTGTTTTGATAATTCTAAATCATCAGATTCTGAATGGTGATGACTACTTGCATTTTCTTGAGTTTCTGTTTCTGGAGGATCAGAGGAGACCTTAGTATTTTTAGCCTCGTCTACAATATCTTTGACTTGTTGAGAGGCATTTTTATAAAGAGACTTGGCTTTATCGGAAGCACTTAAGACCCCCATGGCTGCTGCTACAACCAAGCGACGTGGTCGTGTTTTTAGATCAGCCACACTTTCTGTAAGATCTGAACAAGATGGGCAACAGGTATCAGGATCCTTGGCTTCCTTTATTATGTCGTCCATGTCTTCACTTGAATCCGAGGTAACTCTCTTGGCTTCATCAGTTATCGATACTATTCCACGAACCGCTGCGACTGCTACTGTACGTAAACCCTGACGGATTGGCGGTACAGTCATTGCTAATGCTGCGCCTCCTAAAATGATCCCGACGGGAGAAGTTCTTTTTAGCAGTTGTGCACCAAAATTCAAGATATTCATGAAATAGCCTCCTTAGGGTGCAGAACTTGATTTTTCATATTTCTCGCTTCATCAGTTGCAGAATATATGGCTCTAGCAGTTAGCACAGCTACACAACGCAACCCTTTGGTAATTAAAGGAAGACCTAAAAATAATACTGTTCCGCTGACTAATAGTCCTGCGGGAGAAGTGTTTTGTAGCATTCTTGTGCCATAACGTAAAAAATTCATATAACAACCTCCTTTATTTATTATTTTCTCCGTTAGCTTATAATATTATGTATATTCTAAGTCCGATTATAAATAATTGGCAATCGCTTACCATAGTCGAATGGATTCGGAATCAAAATAATATCGGGTTAACAATTATTTAATATATCCGTAACCTACAACTTTTTCATTTAAGTACAATAAAATCAAATATATAGATGCTATTTATAATACAATTTTAACCAAATAATAATATAAACATAATGTGCTAATACCATTTATCAAATATAATAAAAGTGGAATTTATAATATAGGAGGGTTACAAGTGGGAAAGAAGACAAAGCTATTCAGCGGTTCTTTAGTTATTGTAGCTTTATTTGTAACATTGATCATGTCGGCATTGCCGCAACAATCCATCGTTGATGCTGGTGTTGACAATGGTTATTATGGTAAGAAAGCAAAATACGTATTTTACTTCATTGGTGACGGAATGGCCATGCCACAGATTACTGCTACAGAGATTTTCAAAGGCACTCTTACGAGTAAAGATCCGATGAATAAGGAAAAATTAAGTTTCGCAATGTTCCCAAATCAAGGGATGCAAACAACTCACTCAACGAATTCTTTTATCACTGATTCCGCTGCGGCTGGTACCGCACTAGCAACAGGTCATAAGACTGATAATGATGTGGTGGGCGTCGATCCAACGAAAAAGATTAAGTTTAAAACCATGGCAGAAATGGCCAAAGAGAAGGGCATGAAAGTAGGAATTGTTTCGAGTGTGTCGATTGATCATGCAACCCCTGCGTCTTTTTATGCTCATGAATCCAGTCGGAACAATTTCTATGAAATTGAAACATCTATGGTCAATAGTGGATTCGACTATTTTGCAGGTGGTGGTTTACTCCAGCCTACAGGCAAGCAAAAGGATAAGCCTAACCTATTAGATCTTGCTAAACAAAACGGCTACAAGATTATCAATGATCAAGAGACTATTATGAAGCTCACTAAAAATGATGGCAAAGTCATTGCATTTAGCACGGATCTTGCTGCTGATGCAGCTATGCAGTATTCCATCGATCGTAAAGATCGAATATCACTAGCCGATTATACAAAGAAGGGTATTGAACTTCTTGACAACCCCAATGGTTTTTTCATGATGGTAGAAGGCGGGAAAATAGATTGGTCTTCCCATGCTAATGATGCAGCAACAACAGTGCGTGACGTTTTAGCTTTTGATGATGCAATTGCGGAAGCAATGAAATTTTATGCTCTGCATCCCAATGAAACACTGATTGTGGTTACAGGCGATCATGAAACTGGTGGTATGACAGTCGGTTTTGCTGGTACCAAGTATAGTACAGCTTTCAATAAACTTGATCAGCAAGCGTTGTCTTATGAAAATTTTGATAAGGAAATTAAAGGTTATCGTGAAACAGTTGGTGCCAATGGTGCCAATTTAGAGGACTGGCTACCCATTCTTAGCGAAAAATTTGGTCTTACACAGCTTAGTGAGTATGATAAAAGTCGGTTGAGAGCTTCGCTGGCAGCCAGTATGTTGGAGCCTAAACAAAGAACAAAAGATGAGCAAACTTATTTGTTATATGGTGATTATGAACCATTCTCCGTTACTGCTACTCATATATTGAATCAGAAGGCAGGGATTGGCTGGACTACGTATGCTCATACTGGTGTGGCATTACCTGTATTTGCCCAAGGTGTAGGTGGAAATTTATTCCAAGGATCTTATGATAATACGGATATTGCCAAGAAAATTATGAACATCATGGGTGTTCAATTTCAGTGATAAGTCCCTATGCGTAGGTTTATCGATGCAATGATAGAGGGAGAGCTCGCTCTCCCTCTATCATTGCTGTATAATTTTTTAGAGAGGAACGAATTGTATGATGGATCGTCAAAAAGCTGATAAAATTTTTGTACTATTTATAACCGTGATTTGCATTATTCTTTACTTTATTCCCACTGGGTTTCCCGTGCAAGAAGATGACTATGTGCGTGGTAGGGCAAAGGTTGTTGCAGTAGACAATCAAGAGGTCCACCAGCGAGGTGTAGTTAAAATAGGTGTACAGGGCGTTTCTGTAGAAATCATGGACGGAGAATACAAAGGACAAATAGTGGAAACAAACAATTCTCTTCTTGGTAAACTGGAACTTGATAAGATATTTCAAGAAGGTGATATTGCTTTGGTCGTATTTAAGGGGGAACAGGGCACCGTTCAAGAAGCCAACATTATTGATCATTACCGATTGGATGTGGAAGGTATACTCTTTGGTTTGTTTGCACTTGTCTTGTTCTGGTATGCTAGATGGACAGGGGTCAAGGCATTGTTGTCTTTTGTTTTTACTATTTTAATTCTGTGGAAAGTGTTATGGCCATTGATGCTCAAGGGCTGGGATCCTATTATTACCTCTCAATTGGTGGGATTCTCCATTGTGGGTTGCGTAACTTTCTTGATTGCGGGGTTTAATCGCAAAGGGTTAATCGCTTTTCTCGGAACCATAAGTGGAATGATTGCTGCTTGTCTATTAGGCATTATTTTTGGTGGCTTGTTTAAAGTCCATGGTGCTGTCGTACCTTTTTCAGAAACCCTACTTCATGTAGGGTTTAGTAATCTTGATTTGACAAAAGTATTTTTAGCAGGGATTTTTTTGGCGTCCTCGGGAGCCATGATGGATGTGGCGATGGATATTGCTGTATCAGTTGCCGAAATTGTGGAGAAAAAACCAAGTATCAGCAGACAAGAGGCAATTGCCTCCGGGATGAATGTTGGTAGAGCTGTCGTTGGCACCATGACGACGACGCTGCTGTTGGCCTACTCAGGCTCGTTTACCGCTCTGATGATGGTATTTATCGCTCAGGGAACATCTGTCGTCAATATAGTAAACCTTACCTATATTGCAGCCGAAATACTCCATACGATAGTGGGCAGTTTTGGCGTAGTACTCGTAGCTCCATTTACAGCGTTATTAGCTGGTTGGTTATTAGTTCCCAAAAGAGGATAGTAAGCCCATATATATAAAAATGCGCCATAAGAGGCGCATTTTCTGTATGGTTATTTAAGATTTATGAGGAAAGAAACGAGTATGAATGGCATTAACAGCTTCTTTCACTTTATCGGCTTGAATGAGGCAAGAAATGCTGATCTCAGAGGTGCTAATGACTTCAATATTGACGCCCGCATCAGATAAGGCACCAAACATATTGGCTGCAATACCAGGACTGCCAAGCATTCCAGCACCAACGACCGATACCTTGGCAACATTGTAATCGACGAGTATGCCAAAAACTTGCATTTCGTTGCCAAGTTCTTCGACGAGTATTTTAGCTTGGGGTAAATCAGGCTGGGCAACAGTAAAGACCATATCGATAATATTCTTGTCTGTATTGCGAATACTTTGTACAATCATATCAACATCAATATTGGCTTTCGCCAATGCAGAGAAAATTTTATAAGCAACGCCGGGGAGGTCAGGCAATCCTAAGATGGCAATTTTGGATACATTTGTATCATGAGTAACGCCCCTAATAATAAATTCTTTTTCTTCCACTGTATATGCCTCCCTTATAAATGTACCCGAATCCTGGGTAAACGTTGAACGTACATGAATAGGTACACCATAATGTTGGCCCATTTCTACAGAACGGGGTTGCATTACACCTGCCCCTAGACGTGCCATCTCCAGCATTTCAGTATACGTAATTTCCTTCATGCGTTTAGCATCTTTGACGACTCTAGGATCGGCTGAATAGACACCATCAACATCTGTAAAAATCTCACAGGAATCTGCTTGTAGTGCCCCAGCTAAAGCTACAGCTGAAGTATCAGAACCGCCTCGACCTAATGTGAGAATATCTCCATCGGTGTTAACACCCTGAAAACCAGCCACCACGACAATATTGCCCTTCTCTAGTTCCGCGAGTACACGCTCAGGTTCTACATTAAGAATTTTGCCCTTCGTATAGGTGCTATTTGTCTTAATGCCTGCCTGTAATCCAGTTAATGATATGGCTGGATGTCCTAACTTATTAAAGGTCATTGCCAATAAGGCAATGGTTACCTGCTCGCCTGTTGATAATAGCATATCGATTTCACGAGTATATTGATAGGGTTGTCCAACTAGATCCTTGGCTAAGGTTATCAAATCATCTGTAGTATCTCCCATGGCAGATACTACAACGACAACTTTATCATTGGAATCTTTTTCGCGTAACACTCTTTGTGCCACGGCCATAATTTTCTCAGCTGTAGCCACTGAGCTACCACCAAATTTTTTTACAGTTAAAGCCATTCCCATCCTCCTTTAGCTCAGTTGTTACTGGCAATAATATATAGTATTCTCCCTAAACACACAAAAACCTCCCAACGATGGACAAAAAATTACGTTATTGCAAAAAAAAGTTACTCTTGATCAAGATAACGTAGTATGCATCTCGTGGTTGAGATGATGTTATGATTGAAACTAGCATTCAAGTTATCTACTTGACAAAAAAACTTGTATTTTAAATAGAGTTCGTGTTATTATCAGGGTAGTTTACTTTGGGTGGTATCGCAATGAACCATACCGTAAATAAATAGGCTTTGGCTATAGAGCAATCGTATTCAATATTTTAAAATTTTATTATCCGCTTAGATCTGTATAACGGACTGAGACGGGAGGTAGCAGGGAAAGCTATGCCTTTCGGACAAGTGCCGTAGGGCTTTTTATTTTGCCCTTATCTATGGGGCTGGAAAAGTACATAATAAATGAGGAGGGTCATAATAATGGAGAAGAAGAAAAAAATAACAATTCAACAGCTCAAGGAAATGAAACAGCAGGGAAAACGATTTAAAATGGTGACTGCTTATGATTATCTATTAGCTAGCGTCATTGATAAGTCGCCTATTGAACTCATTTTGGTGGGTGATTCCTTGGGAATGGTGGTGCTTGGTTATGACAGCACCGTGTCCGTAACAATGGATGATATGTTGCATCATAGTAAGCCAGTGGTTAAAGGCGCTCCCAATACATTAATTGTCGTTGATATGCCTTTTGGTTCTTACAATGTCAGTATCAATGAAGCTATATCTAATGCTAACAGACTTATGAAGGAAGGCGGGGCGGATTGTGTAAAGTTAGAAGGTGGCGCAATCGTGGTGGAGACAGTGCGTGCCATCGTCAATGCCGGTATTCCAGTCATGGGGCATATCGGACTTACGCCCCAGACCGTATCCCAGCTCGGTGGTTTTAAAGTACAGGGTAAAGATGCTGAGGCGGCCCAAAAACTCTTGGAAGATGCACAAAAACTAGAAGAGGCGGGGGCTTTTTCCATAGTTGTGGAATGCGTGCCAGCGCCTGTGACTAAATTAATGACTGAAAAGCTATCTATTCCGATCATTGGTATTGGTGCAGGACCTCATTGTGATGGACAAGTGTTGGTCGCCCAAGATATGCTGGGTATGTTTGATCGTTTTGTCCCGAAGTTTGTAAAACAATATGGGAATTTGAACGGTATAATTATGGAAGCCCTGCAGAGGTATGCAACTGACGTGGATAGTGGTGAGTTTCCTGGGCCAGAGCATAGTTTTGCTATGAAAGAAGAAGTGCTTAAAAAACTATATTAATAATCTACATTTGTCATTGGGTCGTATGAAGTAATCTTGTAACTCGTGAGGGGATTGCTTCATACGACCCAATGACAGTAACTTGGTGTGTTATATATAGATCAGTCCGGAGGGGGCATTTTGTAAATGAATGGGTATACTTGGGTCATTGTGCTGTATGCACTATTATTAATTGGTGTGGGTTTTATTATTACCAAACGAGTCAAGGGTTCAGCTGATTATTTTGTTGGTGGTCGAAAATTCGGACCGGCGCTACTCTTTATCACGATGGTGGCCCCTAATATCGGTGCCGGATCAACGGTTGGTGTAGCGGGTCTTGGCTTTAAAGTAGGAATATCGGCTGCCTGGTGGATTGTGGCTTCGGCAGTAGGTACTTTTGTGTTAGCCTTTATTGTTGGACCGGCTATTTGGCGGTTGGCTAAGAAACATGATTTTTATACATTAGGAGATTATCTGGATTATCGGTATAACAGAAATTTTCGTGGCTTAATATCGCTGATGATGGCAGTTGGTACTGTGGCAATTTTTGCTGGTCAGCTCATGGGAATCGCATGGATCTTGTCTGCTGTAGCTGGGATATCGAAAACTGTAGGTATTTTAATTGGTGCTGCCGTTGTTGTTTTATATTTTGGCGCAGGTGGATTATTGGCTGCGGCCTATGTAAACATTATTCAAGCAACGGTGAAGCTGATTGGATTTGTGATTGCCGTCCCCTTTGTTCTGAGTTTTGTTGGTGGGTGGAGTGGTCTTGAGGCTACGATTGTAGGTAATATGGGGGATTCTGCTCAGTCTGCTAATTATTTTAGTTTTGATGGGGTAGGGGCGAGTGCAATTGTCGGTTTTTTTCTGATGCTTACGCCCTCTTTCTTCATCTCCCCAGGCCTTATCGGCAAAGTATATGGGGCAAAAAATAAAAAAACCGTCATTGTTGGCACATGTTTATGTGGGCTTGTCATGCTAGCCTTTGCTCTTATACCAGCATTTCTTGGTATGGCAGCCGCAGCCATTGTTCCTAATTTGACGGAACGTGAACTGGCACTGCCCATCGTCATGAAAGAATGTATGCCCTTTTGGGCGTCAGCTTTAGCCCTGGCGGCAATTTTTTCCGCTGAGGTGAGCGCGGCAGATGCCGTCCTATATATGATTACATCTTCGTTCACCAAGGATTTGTACAAAGCCTTTATCAAACCAGATATTTCGGATGAAGTGCTCTTAAAGAGTGGGAGAGTGGTTGCAGTCGTGGCTGGTGTATTAGGTGTCTGTGTCGCCATTGTCTTGCCTAATATTATTACTGCGTTATCGATTTTTTATTCCCTAATGTCAGTTTGTTTGACAGCGCCCTTGCTTTTTGGACTTTTTTCTAAGCGACCTAGTACGACTGCTGCCTTTATCTGTGCAATTGCAGGATTCGTCGTAGCTCTAGTTCTACAATTCGGTAATGGTGGCAAGGGACTAGGGATGCTTAATGGCCAATCGACAGCAATTTTATTGACCATCCTTATTATGATTTTTATGATGTATGCATTCCCTGCTGGGAAAAAAGCGCCCATATCCAGTGGCAAAGAGCTTGGTAATAATACAGGACAGTAACTATCGGTTTAGAAAAAAGCCTACCCTTTTGGGCAGGCTTTTTCTTAGGACATAGGGACAGCTTCTTTGGTAAAAACTATTAGTGCCTTCCAGAATTCAGCAACATGGTGCTTTTCATCATTGCCGTTATTACAAAATAGGGCTTTTACATCATCATGGCGGGCTTCTTTGTAGCTTTCCTGATACATATTAATAGCTGCTAATTCGTCAGTAATGGATTTAGTTAATAGGTCGATGATTTCTAGCCTATCCTCTGGGCAGTATTTAGAAGAAGGGGCTTTTCTTAATTCATCAGGTAGGTTAATTCCCACCTCCTCAAAGGCTTGGGCCTGTATGGGGTCATATTTTGCCAAGAGTATCATCAATTTTTTAAAGTGTATCATTTCATCGCGGGCTGTATCTAGGAATAATTGGCAGAGTGGGCCGCTGGTCTTTGATGCTGCTCTAAGATAGAAGGCTATGGCTTCTCGTTCACCTTTAGCGTTCTGTCGAAGGAGTAGCAAATCGGGATCTGTTGGGCATGATTCGTTGTCTTCATCGCATTCTTCTTCCTCTTCCATTTCGCAGTCATCATTACAATAATCATATTTATTCTGTTTGTAGTAAGGTCTAGTTTCCATACTTATATCCTCCTAATATTTGGTGCTGTAGATATCCTACTATAATATATGCTGCGTATTGTTAATTGGATATTATCAAGTATAATGAATACAAAGATGTAAATATTCAATGTTTTCAAGCAATAGATCGATATATATATTGATTGAAAGCATTTTAGCATATTGACAATAAATTTGTTTGTGTGGTAACTTAGATTATGAATAAATAGTGGAGGTTTTTTATGAGTACGAATGATACACAAAAAGTAAAAGTAGTTGTAGCAGATCCTGGTGGACTCGGGTTATTTGGTCTAGGAATAGTTACCTTGGTAGCGTCTACGCAAAAGCTTGGCTGGACAACCGGTTTATCATTTGTTATTCCGTGGGCCATATTTTTGGGGGCATATGCTCAATTGGTGGCAGCTAATTATGATTTTAAGCATAATAATATTTTTGGGGCTACGGTTTTCGCCGCATATTCTTTGTTCTGGTTTTCAATGGGAGGCTGTTGGCTCATTAGCATGGGTGTTTTTGGCGAGGTATTAAAGGCTGGCGCTGATATTCACCAGCTGGGCGTTGTATTTATTGGTTATTTAATCTTTTCCCTTGCGATGACGATTGGCTCTTTTGAAACAAATAAAGTATTATTGATAGATTTTATTTTTATTGATCTTTTATTTATATTGTTAGCAGCAGATTCTTTTGGTGTTCACTGGGCGCACGCTCTAGCAGGGTGGACTGAACTAACAATCGCTTTAATTTCTCTTTACGGCTCAGCTGCAGTAGTACTTAATAATCATTTTGGCAAAGCATTTTTACCAGTGGGTAAGCCTTGTGGAATCTTTAAATAGATTAAAAAAATACTACACTATATTCTGACAACAAGAACGTTTTTAAATGAAGAGTAAAAGGACGTTTCTCATGATAAGTAATATTATCAAGAGAGACGTTCTTTTGACTATTATCTCATGAACCTAAAGATGAATAATGATATTGTTATAACAAAGATGAAGTGTTATTATAAATAGATTATAGTATTTGCATTAACTTATGGAGCTTACATTACCTGATAATTTGGTAGAATGCGGATTTGATGTAAAGGGTAATATACTATTCAGAGATTAGTATATGGTATAGTACAAATTGAAGAGGAAAAGAGGGGATAATAATGGCATTATCTATAAATGAAAAATTTTGCAAGGGCTGTGGCATCTGTATTGAATTCTGTCCCAAACAAGTGTTAGCACTATCAAATAAGGGGAAAGTTTATGCAGCGCAGCCAGAAGTATGTATTAAATGTGGGCAGTGTGAACTGAGATGTCCAGATCTTGCCATTGAAGTTATCAAAGAAGACAAGGGGGATCAATCATGAATAAAGCACGTTTAATGCAGGGTAATGAAGCCTGTACTGAAGGGGCTTTAGCGGCTGGAGTACGCTTTTTCGCTGGATACCCCATTACACCAAGTACTGAACTAGCTGAATTATGTGCAGAGAAATTACCGAAAATCGGCGGGAAGTTTATTCAGATGGAAGATGAGATTGCTAGTATGGGAGCAGTGTGCGGAGCATCCCTCGCAGGCCTAAAGTCGATGACAGCGACTAGCGGTCCTGGATTTTCCTTGAAGCAGGAGCTCATTGGCTATGCGGCAATGGCCGAAATACCAGTGGTTATCGTCAATGTTCAACGTGCTGGGCCTAGCACGGGTCTACCGACAGCGCCATCTCAAGGTGACGTTATGCAAGCACGTTGGGGTACCCATGGTGATCATGGGGTTATTGCTTTATCCCCAGGCTCTGTGCGCGAAGCCTTTGATGTAGGTGTACATGCTGTTAATTTTGCGGAGCGTTTCCGTATGCCAGTTATTATATTACTTGATGAAGTCATCGGCCATATGCGGGAAAAAGTGATTCTGCCAGAGCAAGAAGACATCGAAATTATCGATCGGAAGCGTACGACGTTATCACCTGATGAATTTGAGGCTTATAAGCCAGATGCTGATGAAATACCACCCATGATGCCTTTTGGTGAAGGTTATTATCACCATGTGACAGGACTCATGCACAATTACAAGGGGCAACCCGTTTTGGATGGTGCAACGGCCAAAGAAGTCCTTAGTCGTTTGCACACTAAAATTGAACGCGCTCAACACGAAATTACCCTATATACTGAGCATTTTCTGGAAGATGCTGAGGTTGTGGTTATTAGCTATGGTGGTTCAGCCCGTGCAGCTTTGGCTGCTGTAAAGGTAGCTAGGGAACAGGGAATTAAGGTGGGCATGCTAAAACTGATTACAATTTGGCCATTCCCTAAGGATTTAGTACAAAAGGTGACTGCGCAGGCCAAAAAGGTCATTGTACCAGAACTGAATTATGGTCAGCTAGTAGGTGAAATAGAACGCTATGTAGGTCTGGGCAAAGTTATACCTGTTAATCGGTATGATGGACATTTATTTCATCCTGATGACATATTAGCTCCTATTATAGAAGCTGCTGGAGGTGAAAAATAATGGCAAATATCGATAAATATTTACGCAAATCAGCTCTGCCCCATATCTGGTGTCCAGGCTGTGGCAATGGTATTGTTCTGGCTGCGATGCTGAGAGCTATTGATAAGCTGCAACTAGATCAACAAAAAACAGTGATTGTTTCAGGGATTGGTTGCTCTTCTAGGGCATCAGGTTATATGAATTTTAATACGGTGCATACCGCTCATGGTCGGGCACTGCCCTTTGCTACTGGGATTAAAATGGCTAATCCGGAGCTTAATGTAATTGTTATCACTGGTGATGGTGATTGCATGGCAATTGGTGGTAATCATTTAATTCACTCCGCTCGTCGTAATATTGATATTACTACCATTATTTTCAACAATAGCGTGTATGGAATGACAGGTGGGCAGTATTCGCCACTTAGCCCTGTGAATAGCAAGGCAACCACTGCACCTTATGGCGTTGGTGAACGGCCTTTTGATATTGGGGCTGTAGCAATCGCTGCCGGCGCTACTTATGTGGCTCGTGGGACTGCCTTTCATGCCACGCAGTTAACAGACTTAATTGTCAATGCCATTGAAAATAAAGGATTTTCTGTTGTTGATGCCATTACTCAATGTCCAATTTCTTATGGTCGTAAAAATAAGATGGGTCCTGCAGCTCAAATGATGAAATGGCAACGTGACAATGCCGTAACCGTGAAAGCTGCTGCTAGCATGACGCCAGAAGTCTTAAGTGATAAGTTTGTGATTGGTGAATTATATCGTGGCGTAGCCCCGGAATATGCTGCTGAATATGACAAATTAATCGAGCGTCTACGGGTGCAAGGAGGAGAGGTTTGATGCTACAGATTAGTTTAAGCGGCACAGGTGGTCAAGGACTCATTCTAGCTGGGATTATCTTAGCAGAAGCTGCTATCATTGATGGCAAAGAGGCCATACAAACACAGTCCTATGGTCCTGAAGCCCGAGGTGGTGCCAGTAAAGCTGAAGTTATTATCAGTAATAACCCTATTGATTATCCCAAAGTATTAAATGCGGATATTTTGCTGGTGATGAGCCAAGAAGCTTGTAATAAATATAGTGGTTTGGTGGGACTTGGTGGTCAAATGATCGTTGATGCGAGCTTAGTGTGGAAAATTCCGGAAATCGCTGCGAAGGTCATTGCGTTGGATATTACGCGGGCGGCCAAGGAAGAATTAGGTAAAGAGATGGTAGCTAATATTATCGCTATGGGGGCACTTGTTGGCTTAACTGGGGCTGTTAGTGTGGAAGCCTTGAAAGCTGCTGTACTAGCCCGTGTGCCAAAAGGAACAGAAGAATTGAATCTACAAGCCTTAGAAATTGGCTTTAATATGGCTAAAGGGTTGACGAAGAAATAATAAAGTAGCTGGGCCCTAGTACCCCTAGGACGCAGCTACTCTTTTATTTTATCAAGTTGGACTTTCAATAATTTAATTTCATTATGCAGTTCCTGAATTTGCGTTGCTATTGCTTTCTCAGACTGTTCTTGAATACACGCTTGTCGCTGGCTTTGTATTTCAACAAAGAGGCCAATTAAATCACCGACAGCCGTGAGGAAGAGGGCTAATAACAGGAGGTTATCTAAGTTTTTTTGCGACATGTTAACCCGCCTTTTGTTATATTTATTTATATTGCTCTGGCATTCCCCAAAATTTAGTATGATTAAATTGAGAGTAAGACGACTGAAAATACACCCAAATTGGCGCAAAATCCAATGGGAGATGATTTTTAAAGAAAAGTCGGTCTCCATAGCGTAGAGCCTCTAGGGCTAGGGGCAGTTCTTTTACAAAAATTCGGTAACGCATTGCGGCAATCTTTTTCTCAAATGGCCCGCCAACATAAATATATACATGTAGCTTATATTGGTGATCAGTAAACACCCATTTAGCCCGCACCTCATCTCTCATGGCACTCATTTCGTCATAGGCATAGGTTCTTCCGATTGTCAAAAAGAGCTCTGCTGTAGCATCAGAGTGAGTTAACGTATAATGCCGAGGAATAATGGGATTTAGCAAGGTAACACCAGGGTGTAAACCTACAGATGCTTTTTTGGGATTTAGTCTTCTCAACCCAATTCCCTCCCCAAGTTTTCTTTATATAATATATATACAGGGGGATATAATATATACAAAAAATAAAAATAAGGCCTACATACAAATGAGGGACTGTATGTAGACCTTATTTTTATTTGACTTTAGACTAAGAAGACGTAGAATTATTCAAAGGTTACAGGTCGCAAGAAGAGATTGAATAACGTTTCTTTGGTATTCTTATTCTCAAATAAAATAGTATATACTGCATTACAAATAGGTAATTCAACCTCATATTTTTGTGATAGATATTTTAAGGATTGGACTGTTGCCACTCCTTCAGCTAGTTTATCAAATTTTTCACCAGTGACAAAGGCTTGTCCAAATTTTCTATTATTACTATGCTGAGAAAAGAGTGTTGCTTCATAATCGCCAAGATGACTGAGTCCATAGATCGTAAGGTTGTTTCCACCCATCGCCTGTACAAGGCGTGAGAGTTCCTTAGTACCTCTAGCCATCAGGGCACCTTTTAAACTGCTATAATGTAAACCATCAAGCATTCCGGCTGCTATGCCCATTACGTTTTTAGCCGCAGCGCCAATTTCATTGCCAATCAGATCCCTACCATAATAAAGCCGTATTAGATCACTACTAAATTCTTCAACAACTGTCTTAGTAATCTCAATATTTTCAGAATCGATGACCATACAATTCGGGATGTCATTATAATAATCCTGTACATGGCCTGGGCCGACCCAAATTGCTAAATTGACATTTTTACCGACGGCGTCATTAAAGACCTCTGAAAGCCGCTTACCACTTGATGCTTCGAGGCCCTTCATACATAAAACAAATATTTTATTAGTAGTTTCCATACAGCGGAGTTGCTCAGTAAATGACCCTAATTCCTGAGCGCTAATGGATATAATGATAAGCTGAGCAGAGGAAACTGCTTTTTCTAAGGAGTTCGTTAACATCACTTCAATAGGCAACGTTAAATAATCATTGGTTCTCGTTTCATGAAGGGTTAAATAATTTTTGGAACTCGTCCTGCCCCATAATGTTACGGTATGTCCAATTTTATTCCCATACCAGGCTAAGAAGGTTCCCCAACGTCCACAGCCTAAAACTGAAACCTTCATTGTTCCACCGTCCTTTTTGATAATAACAAAAATGATAAGTTTTTCTTAACGTCAAATGAGTTTACTTTAAAATTTTAGGAACCTTGGGGGCTCTTAATTTGGCGATTGATGGTAAGCCTGATCCGAGGAGTGGTCGAAGATAATTTTTAAATTCTTCAGTCACATGGTTTCCTGCTGCATTTATAAATTGATCAGGCATACACTTGGTTTTGCCTGCCAGCTTTTCAAGGGGTGTTAGTTGATAATCTATCGCATATTCTCCTATGCGGTGAATGGTGATGGAACCGCTACAGTGAGAAGAGACGGCAAGCTGGACTGCTTTTTCCCCGACTTCACGTGCTTCTTGTTGATCAACATCAGATACGCAGCCTGGAAAGCATCGCTGAATATAGCCAAAGGTATCACTGCGTACACGAGAAATGCCCAGCCCTTGCTTTACAGTTTGAGTCAGCAAATCGCCTAATGCCCCTGTACTTGACATGGTTATATTGCCATGATGATCGGTCTCGATGTCTTTTAATAAACTGAGGATAATGGGTATGCCAGCGACATCTTTGATACCTTCAGATACCGCCACTACGCAGTAACCATATTGTTCATATACTTTTTTGACATCAGCAACAAAATTTTCTAAGATGAAAGGACGCTCAGGTACATAAATGAGATGTGGGCCATCCTCAGGGAACTTTTGTGCACCAGCAGCTGCAGCTGTCAAAAAGCCAGCATTTCGTCCCATAACAATGCCAATATAGACTCCAGATAGTGCTTTCATATCAAGGGTCACTCCAGCAAAAGCCTGAGTGACAAAACGTGCAGCTGAGCCATAACCTGGGGTGTGGTCATTCACCACGAGGTCGTTGTCAATTGTTTTGGGTACATGAATGGCGTGGAATTCGTAATGATCTAATTTAGCTTGTTCGTTTACAATATGCACCGTATCAGCAGAATCATTACCACCAATATAAAAGAAATAACGTATATCATGGGCTTTTAAGACTCTGAAGATCTCCTTACAGTAATTCACATCAGGTTTTACCCGCGTCGAGAATAGGGCTGATGATGGAGTATATGCCACCTGATCAAGGTTGAAAGAAGTTTCTTGCGTCAAATCGATAAAATCTTCATTGATGATACCTTCTACACCTCGCAGGGCTCCGTAGACAGTAGTGATTTGTCTATATTTTTGTGCCTCAGCAACAATCCCGACCATGCTTTGATTGATAACAGCTGTCGGACCGCCACCCTGTGCAATGAGTGCTTTACCTATAAGTTCCATAAAACTCCTCCACGTATAATTTTAATAGTAAACTAGACCATAGAATATATACACTTCTCAAATAACGACCTAATTGTATTATATAGCAAAACAAGGATCGGAACAATTCCGCTCATGGACTTAAGGGCGAGTGAATGATTCCTCAAGTGCTTACAGTTGTGATAGCGAAATCAATTCATCTTTATCTAGAATTATAATCTGTTTTTGACTGCTAATCATAATTAAGCCATCAGCTTGCAGTTTGGAAAATTTGCGACTGATTGTCTCTCGCGTCGTACCAAATAAGCTGGCTAGCTCATGCCTGGGTAAATTAATGGTGAGTCTGATTCCTTTTGCTGTGAGCACGCCCTCTTTTTCCGCCATGACTAATAGCCAGGATATAAGTCTTTGTTCAATCGTTTTTAAGGTAAGAGTACTAATGAAATTCTCCGCATTGGCAAGTCTGTCAGTTAAAGCCTGCATGACACCTAATGAAATTTCTGGGCTTTGGTGTATGAGTTTTCTAAAATCATCCCGGGAAAGTAGGCAAATCCCCGTATCTTCTAAGGTCTCAGCATTTAGCAAAGCGTATTGCTCTTCCATAATTAAAGCTAGTTCACCGAAGAAATCGCCAGGTTCCAAGAGGCGGAGGATTTGTTGACGACCATCTTCAGACGTTTCGTATAGTTTTACGCTACCATATCGTACGATATATAAATGATTGGTGGCATCGCCTTTAGAAAAAAGAATAGTATTTTTGGGATAATTTTTTTTCTTAATTAAAGTATTAATTTTTTGCAATTCAGCATAATTAAGGGTTTTAAAAATAGGTACGATACTAGCACAAATATGTTCAGGTTGATTCGTACAACACTCTTGCATATAAATATATCTCCATTCAAGTTATTCTATTCTTTAATAGTATAGCTTGAAATGCTTGTGCTAAAAAGTCCTATTTAAGAAAAAAGAAAAAAAGATGAAAAAGCCTCTGTAGCCAATTCGACGCAGAAGCTTATCATTTATGTCTTAATTAGGTATAATTTTACCATTCATACAGGCCAAAGTGAAATCGAAAGGACTACCTGAAAATATGAGGAATTTCCTTAGATCTAGCACGCTATTGTATGCTGTTAGCAGTACTAATTTTTCTGAGCTTTGATGCGGTCTGAAATTCCAGTTTCTTGTACTGTTTTAGCTAATTTGGCGCTATCGGCTAGCCATTTTGCTTCTGATTCTTTAGGATCTAAATATTCAACTTGCAATCCAAGCTGATCCATATTGTTTTTGAATTCTGGGTCGGCAATGATTGCCTTGAACCCTTCTGTTAGCTTAGTTTTAACCTCTGGTGGTAAACCTTTAGGACTTGCCACTCCAAACCAATTCGTCAATACAATATCAAATCCTTGTTCCTTAAATGTTGGTATCTGCGCTAAGTCCGGATCAGTTAGTCTTTGTTCCCCTGCTACTGCCAGTGCTCTTAGTGTACCATTCTTAATTTGTTCTTTAGCTGTTGAGGGATTAACAAAAGCAATTTCAATATGTTTACCTAACAAAGCGACAGTCACTTCACTATCACCACGAAAAGGAACTTGCTCAAGGGTGATATTGGTAGTTTTGGAAAATGCTTCGCCAATAACATGTGGTAGCGAACCTATACCGTTATGACCAAATTTTAATTGTCCTGGATACTGTCTGGCATATTTAATTACTGCATCCACATCCTGCCAAGGTTGCTCAGCTTGGACTACCATTACAGATGAAAAAGCTGAAACTTGCACAAGGGGCTCTAAGGCAGTCGGATAATGATATTTAGTTGGTCCGTATAAGGGTTGCATGAGTAAATCAACCGCGGTAATACCAAGGGTATAGCCATCTGGACTAGCGCTAGTTAGTTCATTCCAACCGATAGTGCCTGCTCCACCTGGTTTATTGACAACAATTAAGGGCTGTCCTAAATATTTAGGTGCCATCTTTTCCAACGCCCGGGCTAGAAGATCCAATCCTCCCCCAGCACTGAAGGGTACAATAATGGTAATGGGTTTAGTGGGGTATTTGGCAGTGGTCGTTGCCGTTTTATTTTGTATATCGCTACAACCTCCAATCAGTATTGAAATAAGGAATAAGCATACTGTTGATAACATCAGAATTTTTTTTGCATTGCGCCATCTCCTCTTTCTATTTTTCGTATAATCACTGTTAACTGCTGACCTCCTTTCGCAAGTGAGTGACTTTACTAAGCCAGTTCATTATATTATAGAGAATTAGGACAATCCCCAGCATCAGAATGGCACCAGAAATTGGTCGGGTAAACATCTCCCAGATACTACCATTACAGATGATCAATCCTTGTATCAATCCCCGCTCTAACTCAGGTCCTATTACGATACCGATAATGAGTGGGGCTGGTTCAAGCCCTGTTCGATTCAGAAAAAAACCGATGATGCCGAAAAAAATAATCCACATTAAATCAAAGATACTGTTATTAATGCTATAGGCACCAGTAAGGGTGAGTACGAGTACTAAAGGCATGAGAATATTAAGTGGTGTTTTGAGTAGTTTTACAAAAATACCGATGAGTGGTAAATTAATAATGAGTAGCAGGATATTGCCGATATACATGCTGGCAATCAGACCCCAAAATAGGTCAGGTTGCTGGGTAATTAGTGCTGGCCCAGGAATAATGCCGTGAATCATAAAGCCACTTAGTAAAATAGCTGTACCACCACAAAAGGGTAGTCCTAAGGTTAGTAAGGGAATCATGGTGGCTGAAATGGCTGAGTTATTGGCCGATTCTGGACCGGCAACTCCTTCGATGGCACCGTGGCCAAATTCAGCTGGATTTTTGCTACAACGTTTTTCTAGGGAGTAGGATGCAAAGCTGGATATTGTTGCCGCTGGACCGGGTAATAAACCTATCAAAAACCCCACAATACCGCCACGGAACATGGGAGCGATTGAACGCTGGCATTCTTCTTTGGTGGGGTATAAATCTTGAAATCGTACTGATGGTACACTAATTTGGGTGTTAGGCTCTGTCAACACAGTAAGAATCTCACCAACTCCAAATATTCCCATAGCTAAAATTGATAAATCAAAACCACGGTCTAGTTCATCAATACCAAAGGTAAAACGACTGATGCCAGACATACTGTCGAGGCCAATGGTCCCCAGCATAATACCGATGGTTGCCATTAAGGCGGATTTAAGGGCAGAGGTACCAGTCAGTTTAGTGAGCACGATTAATCCTACCAGGGCGAGGGCGAAATACTCCGGCGGCCCAAAGGCCAGAGCGGCCTGGGCCAAAGGAGGGGCAAACAAGGTCAGCCCGATGACACCGATCGTGCCAGCGACAAAGGAACCAATGGCTGCCACTGTCAATGCCGCCCCTCCCCGCCCTTTTTGAGCCATGGGGTAACCGTCGAGACAGGTCACTATTGAAGCGGCTTCTCCTGGTACGTTCATTAGGATAGAAGTAGTAGAACCACCGTATTTGGACCCATAATAGATTCCTGCGAACATGATTAATGCTGCGGTACTATCCATACCATAACTAAAGGGCAATAACAGGGCAATGGCGCTGATCGTATCAATTCCTGGCAGTACTCCTACCAGTGTGCCGATTATAACGCCACTGGTACAAGCCAGCAAATTAGCTGGCAGGATGCTTATATAAAACCCTTGGAACAGCATGTGTAATATTTCCATTTTTTACCCCCCCTGACTATTACGGTAGTGTTACAGCTAAATAGTATTTAAAGATAAGAAAAAATACGGTGGAACTACTAGCTGCGCCCATAAAAGGGACGACCCAGCCCGTAGTATCAGCTACCTTGAACAAATAGAACAGCAGGATAAAGGTAGCTGCGAAATAACCGATAATATTAAATAGCGTAATATAAAATAGCAGGCCAATGATCACAAAAATAAACTTTGTCCAGTCCACAGATTTTAGTATAAGAGCTTTTTTTGTGTGCCACTGATTGACCACAAGCAACAATGCGATTGCAACGGCAGTAAATCCTGCCAGTATGGGCAAAAAACCTGATTTAGGTGACATGGGGATACCAAAGGTAAGTTGTTGTGCAAAAAACAGATAAGCAATACTTCCTAACAACAAGAAGAGGGTTATTATTTTTTCGGTCATGGTGAGTCACCTCCTGTATATGAATGATCTTTTAGCGGCTTACTGAATCAATGGAATATCAGACATGGTTGAATTCGATTGTAAAGGTAGTTCCTTCTCCAGGCTGGCTTTCAACAGAAAGTATTGCTGCGTGCAGTTGCACAATTCGGTAGCAAATGGCCAAACCTAGACCAGTACCATCTTCTTTTGTGGTAAAAAATGGTGTACCCAATTTTTCTTTAATTTCCCAAGGCATGCCTAGTCCAGAATCTTTGATTGATAAGAGTACTTTTTCCCCATTGATATTCGTGCTAATGTTAATAGTGCCACCCTCAGGCATGGCGTCTAGCCCGTTTCTGACCATGTTAAGAATAAGCTGACGAATGCTGTTTTGATCTACAGACACATTAGGAAGATTGCTTAAATTAAGTTTAATTTCACAATCGTTACATAAAGCATCGGCCTGTAGTAAAGGGTAGATCGCCTGTATAATCGTATTTAAATTATTTTCGCTAAGCTCCATCACTCTATTTTTGGCGAGTGACAAAAATTCTGTAATAATGCTATTGGCACGATCAAGTTCATTGATCATCAGGTCAATGTTTTCTTTTTGTTTGGTAAATTCTTGCTTAGTACCCATAAACTGCAACAATCCTCTGACCGTTGTCATGGGATTTCGTATTTCATGGGCAATACCAGCCGCCATTTCACCAATGATATTCAATCTGTCCAGACGGGTCATTTTTTCAGTTTGCTCACTAATATAGTTGAGAATGGGGGTGAGCTCGGCTATTTTACTATTATAATTATAGGATTGTCGGGAAAAGATGGATTCCGCAAATAAATGAAGGTCTTTTTTTAATTTAACGAACAACTCGCGAAAAATAGTGATACATATTAATAACATAAGAAATGCAGCTAAGAAGGTATTTGCCGTTCGCTTCCAAATGGCTGATAAAACCGCATCTTGGTTAACGGCAGCAAAAGCATGGCCAACAATAACGCCATGTTCCTCAATTGGTTTGATGTAGATAAGTGTAGTTGCGCCATACCATATCAGTGAGTTTTTTATTTCAAATAATTGTTCTGTATTGCCTTCATAGATTGCATTAATCCGAGTGGGATCAACGTTGATCAGTAGCGAAGTATCAGACTGTGGACCAATAGCAACAATACTTTCATATTGTCTAGAATAAAAACCAAATTTAATTATGTTTATCGGTATTAAGATGTCCTGCAAAATTGGTTGGAGTTCTTTGTTGAGAGCCAACACTTGATCTGGGATCGATGCGTTGTTGGTACCCTCTTTAGTGGCAATTTCAGAAAAAGCATTGACAGGTTTTTTTGTGATCAGAAAATCAGTAATCGATAAAAGGAATTTGATGTTTTTCTCATTCTCCTCTTGCAAAGCGAGCCAATGATTATACGCTGTAGTCGTTAGCATTAGCAATAAAACGACGCCAACTATCTTGACATTTAATGTTGTTGTTAGATTGAAATTTTTCATTTTTTTCTAAAGCTCCTCTAGTGAAGAATTCTACATATTATGATTTTTACACTAGTGCATCATTTTCGCGCATTAAATTACAATTAACGACATATTTGGCTAATAATATAAAAAACTCCTTATTTATGTTTATTACTTCGTCAGCAGATATCAAAATCCTTCCAAATTACTTAGAAAATTTAACCTATATCATAGTGATTATGAGTTATTAAAAAATATGGCAGGTGAGCCTAGAGATACCTAGGATCACCTGCCATATTTTTGTTGCAATTGACTTTTATGGATCATCATGATTATCCGTTTACAATCGTACCACCGTTGACATGGAGTATTTGACCTGACATATAGACTGAATCACTTGAGGCTAAAAATACATAGCAAGGAGCTACTTCAGCTGGTTGACTTGCTCGTTGCATGGGAGTATTCTGGCCGAACTCTGCGACATGTTGATCATTAAAAGAGGCTACGATCAAGGGTGTCCAGATGGGTCCTGGGGCTACGCCGTTAACGCGGATGCCTTGTTTAATCAGAGAGAGAGACAGGGAACGGGTAAAGGCCACAATGGCACCTTTGGTTGCCGCATAATCAATTAACTGCTCATTGCCGGCGTAGGCGGTAACAGAGGCTGTATTAATAATTGTGCTGCCATTCTTTAAATGAGGCAGAGCAGCTTTGCTACAGTAGAAATGAGAAAAAATGTTAGTACGAAAGGTTTTTTCTAATTGTGACGCAGAAATGTTTTCAATGCTGGCCTGCACATGTTGCTCGGCAGCATTATTTACAAGGATATCTAGCTGCCCAAATTCTTTGATTGTTTGATCTACAATCTGCTGGCAAAATTGTTCATCGCCCACGTCACCCGCAATCGTCAAACATTTTTTGCCTGCTTGCTCAACACCGCGTTTTGTTTCAGCCGCATCATCGTGTTCATTAAAATAGGCGATAACAACATTTGCTCCCTCGCGAGCAAAGGCCAATGCTACGGCCCGACCAATACCGCTGTCACCACCCGTTATAAGCGCTACCTTATTTTTCAGTTTACCACTGGCTAGGTAGTTTTCATTAATAGAAATAGGGCGAGGATTCATTTGCGACTCAATTCCAGGCTGCTGGTTTTGATGCTGGGGCGGGAAACCCAGACCCTGGGTCAGAATTTGTTGATTCATTTTGATACCTCTCTTACATGTAATATTGTATAGTGTTCCCGAGTTATTGGCTTCCATGCAGAATTGACAAATGGGCACTTCTTTGTCTATTATGGAAGATATAAGTTGCGTCAAAAAAAAAAATTAAAAGGTGATGTTAAGTCTGAAAAAATTTAAATTAGAGAAAGAACAAAAAGAACAAATTATTTCTCAAATTCAGAAATACTTTCTCGATGAGCGAGATGAAGAAATTGGGAATCTATCAGCCACATTATTAATGGATTTTATGATAAAGCAGGTAGGCCCAGCTATTTATAATCAAGCGATTAAAGATGCGCATGCATTGGTGAGTAAGAAGATAGAAGATTTGTATGGGCTGGAGAAGTAGACACTATTATCGGATGTTTTAGCGCCAATAAGGCTGGTTATTTGCTGGTTATTTATAGAACCGAAAAGCACGATTTATCATTTACCGATAAATCGTGCTTTTCCAATTGTAAAAATCTGACAAAGCATCGATCTTGCAGGAAAAATATACCTGAAAATGTAATAGTACAATAATGTCCTTTCATAAAACAAAATATTACAGTTCTGCATATGGATTTTCATCATATTAGTTCTGATATACTTGAAAATTGATAGTGCAATTCTTATTACGAAACATGCAGGAGGCCAAAGTCATGAGTAATAGTAATTTTGAATTTTTAAAAGAAAGATGGCCTATGCTGACCCAACTCGGCGCCCTTGCTGAAAAAAATATACAGGAAGACTCAAATACTACACTGATTAAACTGGGTATGTTTGCCGAAATAGTAGTAAAGTATATGTTTGCCTATGACAATCTAGGTGATCCTGCTGATGGCAAATTAGCCAGTCGAATCATCATCTTAAAAAGAAATGATTTGTTACCTGATGATATTAACAATATTTTATATAGCCTCAGAACCAAACGCAATGCCGCAGCTCATGATGGCTATCATTCGGAGACTGATGCAAAAATTCTGACAAAATTGACCTACAAGTTAGGCATTTGGTTCATGCAGACATATGGTGATTGGAGTTTTGAACCAGCAGAATATAGTCAGCCCAAAGGAAAATCAGAAACCTTTGAGATTGAGGACTTAAAACAAGAAAATAATAAATTAACAGTGGCTTATGAACAAGAAAATAATAAGCTAAAAGAGACATTAGCAGCGCTGAAACAACAATCAACAACCGAAATAACAGTCAAACGAAAAAAACAATCACAAAAAGCAGCATTGTTTATTGAACTTGATGAAGCGGAAACACGTAGCATTATTGATGAAAAATTACGGGCTACAGGCTGGGAAGCTGACAGCGAAGTCCTTCGATATTCAAAAGGCACTCGGCCAATGAAAAATACAAATATGGCTATCGCAGAGTGGCCAACTAATTCTAAAACCGGTAACAATGGAAGGGCAGATTATGCGCTGTTTATCGGGCTCAAACTAGTCGGTATTGTAGAGGCAAAAAGGGCCAGCAAAGATGTTGCCGCTGCTCTTGATCAAAGCAAGAAATATGCAAGACATATAAAAAAAGAACACATGGAGTATGTAAGTGGTAAGTGGCATGATTGTTATGTACCGTTTCTCTTCTCAACCAATGGCAGAGAATATTTGAAGCAGATCGAAACAAAATCAGGCATCTGGTTTATCGATATTAGGCAAGGTACAAATCATGCAAAAGTATTGCAGGGCTGGTATACCCCTGAAGGCTTAAAAAAACTGCTGGAGTTTGATGAAAGGGAAGCTAATGATCGATTGAAAAATGAGGATGCAGACTATCTAACCAGCAAAAGTGGTCTAGGGCTGAGAGATTATCAGATAAAAGCCATCGAAAAAGTCGAAGAAGCCATTGAAAAAGGTGAGCGTACAGCCTTGCTGGCCATGGCCACTGGGACAGGCAAAACCCGAACTGTTGTTGGCATCATGTATAGGCTACTCAAAGCGAAGCGTTTTAAAAGAATCTTATTTTTAGTCGATCGTAAAGCCTTAGGCAATCAAGCTGAGGATACCTTTAACGAAGTGGTGATTGAAGACCTAGAAAAGTTTAATGATATCTATGACATTAAGGGTATTGAACATATGAGACCTGATAGTGAAACCAAGATTCATGTATCCACTGTCCAAGGAATGGTCAGACGGGTCTTATATAATGAAGATATGGAGAGTATGCCTAAGGTAGATGATTATGACTGCATCGTCATTGATGAGGCCCATCGCGGCTATATCTTAGATAAAGAAATGGGCGAAGTAGAGCTAGAGATCAGGGAGCAGACCGACTATGTGAGTAAATATACGCAGGTCATTGAATACTTTGATGCCGCCAAAATTGCATTAACCGCCACCCCTGCACTCCATACGAAGACCTTATTTGGTGATCCTGTATATAAGTACTCTTACCGTGAGGCTGTCATTGATGGTTATTTGGTAGACCATGAGCCACCCCACAGGCTTACAACCCAGCTAAAAGAGGCAGGTATTCATTTCGACAAGGGGGAATCTGTTGACGTTTATGATGCTCTAAAAGGAGAAGTCTTCAATATTGATAATCTACCCGACGAACTGAATTTTGATATAGAGAGTTTTAATAAAAAAGTGATTAATGAGAATTTCAATAGAGTGGTACTTCAAGAAATCGCCAAGGATATTGATCCTGAAGCCTTAGGAAAAACCCTCATCTTTGCCGCGACGGACAATCATGCCGATTTAATCGTTACATTATTAAAAGAAATATATGGTGAGATGGGTATCGATGTATACGATGATGCCATTAAAAAAATTACTGGTTCTATCGAAGATCCCCTAGATATGATCAAAAAGTTTAAAAATGAAACCTATCCCAATATCGCCGTTACCGTTGATTTGCTATCCACTGGCATTGATGTTCCTAAAATTTGTAATATAGTATTCTTAAGACGGGTAAAATCCAGAATATTGTATGAACAAATGCTGGGGAGAGCCACAAGACTCTGTACTGACATTAAAAAAACACATTTTAATGTCTATGATGCGGTAGGGCTATATGACTCCTTAGAGCTCGTTAGTAATATGAAGCCAGTCGTGAAGAATGTGACTACTGACTTTACAACCCTCGTCAAGGAGATGGTTGCTCTTCCTACAGCAGACTATACAAAGCATGCCCTAGAACAGATGGTGGCGAAGCTCCACAGAAAAAAAAGGCAATATGACGCCCAGCAGATGACCCAGTTTGTACACCTCACAGGCGGCAAGACCCCAGATGAATTTATTAAGCATATCCAATTTGGTGATATGGAAAAGATAATTAGAGAGCTGGAAGAAAATGTCCAACTGATCGACTTTTTGGATCAGAAGATCGGTTCTCAAGGTGGCGGCATTATTATATCGACTCACGCTGATGTCTTAAAGGAACATTCGAGAGGTTATGGAAAGGCAATAAGACCTGAAGACTACATCGAACAATTTAGTAGTTATATCAAGGAAAATATGAATAAGATACCAGCCCTAGAAATCGTATGCCGCCGGCCTAAAGAGCTGACCAGGAAAGCTCTCAAAGAATTAAAAATAGCGCTGGATCTTCAAGGCTATAATGAAACCAACCTCAATACTGCCTGGCGCACCATGAGTAACGAGGACATAACAGCCGATATTATTAGCTTCATCAGAAGACAAGCCATTGGTAGTGTTTTGATGAACCATGACGAGCGGATAAAAAATGCGGTGCAAAAAGTCAAAAAAATGCACCAGTGGACAAAAGTACAAGTCGGCTGGCTCGATCGAATTGAAGCACAGCTCTTGATGGAAAGTATTATCGATAAAGAAGCGTTTACCACCGGTGCTTTCAAAAATCATGGCGGCTTCACTAAGATTGACAAAATACTTGGTGGAAAGCTAGAACAAGTCATTAATGAGATTAATGATAACTTGTATGAAGTAAGCTAATAATAGTGTTATAATAATACGACCCTATCAATTGATGCACAATCATTGATAGGGTTATTTTACGGAATCAGAAAGTATAACACTTTCTAAGGTTTCAAGTAAGGGCAACTAAGGCTTGGCGCAAGCCAAGTTTTCTTTACAGTTTTATATTGAATCATACATACAAGGTAATGAGGAAGGGCTGAAATAATGAATAATGCAGAAATCGTCGCTAAACTGTGGAATTTGTGTAATGTGCTGCGGGACGATGGTATTACTTACCATCAATATGTCACCGAGCTGACTTATATTTTGTTTTTAAAGATGGCTAAAGAAACGGAAACAGAAAAAAATATTCCTGAAGAATATCGCTGGGATAAGCTTGTGGAAAAAGAAGGGGTAGAATTAAAGAAGTTCTATCGTAGACTACTCCTCGATCTTGGGGAACAAGGTCAAGGCAGAATCAAGCAAATTTATGCGGGGGCTAATTCTAATATTGATGAGCCCAAGAATCTAGAAAAAATCATCAAGTCCATTGACGTGCTTGATTGGTATAGTGCCAAAGAAGAAGGTTTGGGCAACCTTTATGAGGGGCTACTTGAAAAAAATGCCAATGAGAAAAAATCAGGGGCGGGCCAATACTTTACACCAAGGCCGCTTATCAATGTCATGGTGCAGCTCTTAGATCCTAAGGCCGGTGAAAAATGCAATGACCCCGCCTGTGGCACCTTCGGTTTCATGATTGCCGCTGATCAACACATTAAGAACAATACAGATGATTTATTCAAATTATCGGCAACAGAGCAAGAATTTCAAAAGCAAGAGGCCTTTACCGGCGTTGAACTGGTACATGAGACCCATCGGCTGGCGCTAATGAATGCCATGCTCCATGATATCGAGAGTGAAATTATCTTGGGTGATACATTGTCCAGTATGGGTACACAAATCAAAGACTTGGACGTAGTGCTAACAAATCCACCTTTTGGTACCAAGCAAGGTGGGGAACGGGTAACTCGTGATGATTTAACGTATATGACATCCAATAAACAACTTAACTTTCTTCAGCATATCTATCGCTCTCTAAAGAAAAATTGTCAGGCAAGAGCAGCAGTGGTTCTGCCTGACAATGTGCTATTCCAAGACAATGATGGACAAAAAATCAGAGCGGATTTGCTAGATAAATGCAATCTCCATACCATACTGCGACTGCCGACAGGGATATTTTATGCTCAAGGTGTGAAAACCAATGTGCTGTTCTTTACCAGAGGTAAAACAGATAAAGATAATACGAAAGAAGTTTGGATTTATGATATGCGTACCAACGTGCCTACCTTCGGTAAAACTACACCTCTTAAAGAGGAACATTTTGCTGATTTCATCAAAGCCTATACTGCTGAAGAGCGATCGGTTATGCAAGATGAGCGCTGGAGCGTATTTACTAGAGAGCAGATTGCTGAAAAAGGTAATAGTTTAGATATCGGCTTAATACGCGATGACAGCGTCCTTGATTATGAAGATCTGCAAGACCCAGTGGAAAGCGGTGAAGAAGTAGTGGCCCAGCTGGAGGAAGCGATGGATTTGATTCTGAGCGTTGTCAAAGAACTGAAAAGTTTGGGCGGTGGTAAGTAATGGCGAAAAAGCAACAAATATCGCTGGAAGAACTAATGGAACAGGCATTGGTTAACGATGAGGATAAGCCTTATGGGGTGCCGGGCAATTGGGTATGGGTAAAATTGGGAAGTGCCTGCGTTATAAATCCGCCCAAAGTAAATTCTAAATCGTTGCCAGAGGATTTAAAAGTATCTTTCGTTCCAATGTCAGCAGTTTCGGAGATCAGTGGAAGTGTAACTGTTAGTGAAACAAGAAATCTCTCTGAGGTAAAGAATGGTTATACAAACTTTGCAGATAATGATGTATTATTTGCAAAAATTACGCCTTGCATGGAGAACGGCAAATCGACGATTGTAACGAACCTAACTAATGGGGTCGGATATGGATCAACAGAGTTTTATGTTTTTAGAGTGAATAAATGTATAATAAATAAGTTTGTCTATTATTTAGTCAGGGCTAAATGGTTTAGAGAAAAAGCGAAAATGAATATGTCGGGTTCTGTGGGACAACAACGGGTTCCTAAGTTCTATCTGGAAAGTTATAATTGTCCTCTTCCCCCACTCCCCGAACAGCAAAGAATCGTTACCTTAATCGAATCCCTTTTCGAAAAGCTCGACCGTGCCAAGGAACTTGCCCAGAATGCCCTGGACTCATTTGGAAACAGAAAATCCGCGATATTACATAAAGCCTTTACTGGGGAACTGACTAGAGAATGGCGCGAGGAACATAGAGAAGCAGACGCAAGTGATGCTATCGAGGAAATATATAACTACAGATTGAGTACAGCTAAAAAAACAGAAGAAAAAGATAAGATTGAGACTATTTTTAAATATCAAGAATCTAATTCTAATAATAACTTGCCTGAATATTGGAGATATACTTCATTAGAAAAATTATGTAAAGCATTTCAATATGGAACATCTAAGAAGTCAGAAACTAGTGGAGAGGTTGTTGTAATAAGGATGGGTAATCTTCAATCTGGGAAGATAGATTGGTCAAAATTGGCGTACACTTCAGATGAGCAAGATATAAATAAGTATCTTCTAAAAAAGGGTGATGTACTTTTTAACAGGACAAATAGTCCGGATTTAGTTGGTAAGACTTCTATTTACGAAGGCGAAATGCCAGCTATTTTTGCAGGATATTTAATTAGGATTAAAAATTATGAATGTTTAGATTCGCATTATTTAAACTATGCAATGAATACATCGTTTGCCAAAGAATATTGTATGATAGTTAAAAGTGATGGAGTAAATCAATCTAATATAAATGCTCAAAAACTTGCAAAACTAGAGATACCACTGTGTTCTATAAAAGAACAACAAGAAATCGTCCGCATCCTCGACCACCTCCTAGAAAACGAGCAAAAAGCCAAAGACCTGTGCAATGTCATCGATAAGATCGACCATATAAAAAAATCCATTCTCGCCAAGGCATTTAGAGGTGAGCTGGGTACCAATCATCCTGAGGAAGAAAGTGCGTTAGAGCTACTCAAAGAAGTGTTACAAGAAAAAGCCAAATAAGGAAATAAATCTTCCTGCTCGACAGAGTTGTATCGATACGCAGTTTTTTAATGATGTATGATTGCTTTTGTGTAAGATTGTGTATTCATAGGCAAAATAATAAAATGAAGTATAAATATAATGGAGGTTCTATGATGGAAAAGATATTGCAACAATTATTAGATGGGCAAGTTCAATTATTAGAAAGTCAAAATAACATCAAGGGCCAACTTGATGAAAATACACAAATTATCAAAGCATTAATTCATAGAAGTGATGAGCTTGACGCAAAATATGATTGTCTCTTGCATACAACTGCAACTAGAGACTCAATAGATGATCTTAGGCACCTTCAAGAAAATAACTAGTCATCTTCTGGTCTATTTTGCGCTATGCTTCATAACCACAACCCTTACATAGCTCACTATGCGCGGGCTATGGTTATTCGCCTATCACAAAATATCCTCAGAAGCTTTGACTACTTATTTTCTTTCAGATGCCTTAAAACGATTACTACCGATGCAAAAAATTCTATAGCGGTAGTCAATGCTAAAATTGATCTCATAGAATCTAGGTTATTCCAATAAGAAACTAAACTAAGACTCATAGAAATTGCAAAGTAATAATAAGGGTTAGATAAGCGGCAAATATCAGCTATCTTCAAATAAAATTCAACTGGTTAGTGGTTATCAATTTTTAAATAAACATAGTCATTTTAGGTTAAATGACTATGTTTATTTATTTATGACTATGTTTATGATATGATAAACATAGTCATACCTTGCGTTATGATTATGTTCGATAGGTGGTGATAGATCCATGATGTCTTTTAGAAATAAACGATTGGAAAATTTGGCAGTACCCATGAGAATTGTACTATTGATCGGAGAGATTAATGAATATAAAGGGAAACAGGATTTATATAAACAGCAGTCGCCACAGCTTTTAGAAACTTTAAAAAATGTGGCTGTTATTCAAAGTACTAAATCCTCAAACAGTATTGAGGGAATTTATACTAATGATAAACGTTTAAAAGAAATTGTTGAAAATAAAATTGTGCCTAGTGGACGATCGGAAAGCGAAATAGCTGGTTATCGGGATGTCTTGGCCAGTATACATGCTTCTTATCATGCGATTCCAGTCAATTCATCGATTATTTTACAATTGCATAGGGATTTATACAAGTTCTTACCTGGTAGAGGGGGGATGTGGAAAAATACTGATAATGTGATTGAAGAAGTATTACCTGATGGTAGTAAATATATAAGATTTAAGCCCGTTGTAGCTTTTCAGACACCGATGGCTATGGATGAATTATGCTCAGTTTTTAATGAGCAAGTGAGAGGTGAGCAGACCCAACCGTTGATCTTGGTAGGGGCTTTTATTTTGGATTTTCTTTGTGTTCATCCTTTTCATGATGGCAATGGCAGGATGGCTAGGTTGTTATCCTTATTGCTGTTATATAAATTTGGGTACGAGGTTGGACGTTTTATTAGTTTAGAAAAGATTATCGAAGAAAGTAAAGAAACATATTATGAAACATTACATCAATCTTCTGTAGCATGGCATGAAGGAAAACATGATTTTTTTTGTTGGCTTGAATATTTTTTAGCAACTATTTTAGTTGCTTATAAAGAATTTTCTAGCAGGGTTGGTATTATTAGTTCACAGAAGGGAAGTAAAAGTGAACGAGTAACAGAGGCCATTGGGCATATTCTGGGTGAATTTAGCAAGGAGGATATCAGAAATACTTGTCCGGGCGTTGGTGAATCAACGATTAATCGAGTCTTTGAACAATTTAAAAAACAAGGTAAAATTGTGCCTATCGGTAAAGGGCGAAATGCAAAATGGAAAAGAATATAACATGTTGGGGCTCTATGCGCAAGTCGTCAAAAAGGAAGAGGTAATTTAAATGTCTGATGTAACACTATATATTATAATTGGCTTAAATGTTGTAATGATCGCTATGATGTTAGTCCTCTTTGCAAAAATGTCAGCGGATAAAAAGCAAGATACAACAGCTGGGTTTGCTGTTTTGGAAAGCAACATAGATCGACTAGAGCGAGGACTCAAGGAAGAATTAGCTAGAAGTCGCGCGGAGCTTGGATTTGGCTCGAAAGCCTTGCGCGAAGAAATTGGCAATTCATTGAAAGGGTTTACTGATTCTGTTGGTAAGCAGATGGCAGGTACTTCTCAACTTCAAGTATCCCAGAGTGAATTGCTGGTGAAGCAATTACAAACCTTGACTACGGCTAATGAACAGCGTATGGATAAAATGCGTGAAGGGGTGGATGCGCAATTAAAAGCCATCCAAGAGGATAATGGCAAAAAACTCGAAGAAATGCGGAAAACTGTGGATGAAAAACTCCATGAAACATTGGAAAAACGTCTTGGAGAAAGCTTTAAGCTTGTGAGTGATCGACTCGAACAAGTACACAAAGGACTCGGAGAAATGCAAACACTGGCCTCTGGTGTGGGCGATCTGAAGCGGGTGCTTACCAATGTTAAGACCCGGGGTACTTGGGGTGAAATTCAGCTGGGAAACCTACTGGAACAGGTTATGGCACCTGACCAATACGCACAAAATGTGGTGACAATACCGGGCAGTAATGATCGCGTAGAATTTGCCATTAAGCTACCTGGCCGAGATAAAGAGGGAACGATTGTTTGGTTGCCAATTGACGCCAAATTTCCCCAAGAAGATTATCAACGTCTGCTCGAGGCCCAAGAGCAGGCGAATGTTGTCATGGCTGAAGAAGCAGGCAAGGCCTTAGAAAATCGTGTAAAAAATGAAGCAAAAGATATTGCGGCAAAATATATCAGTGTACCTCATACCACGGAATTTGGTATTTTGTTTTTGCCGACGGAAGGTTTGTATGCAGAAGTATTACGCCGTCCGGGACTTTTTGACATTTTACTGCGCGAATATAGAGTGGTCATTAGTGGACCAACGACCCTCGCCGCACTACTTAGCAGTTTGCAAATGGGCTTTAGGACATTAGCTATCGAACGACGCAGTTCTGAGGTATGGTCACTACTTGGGGCTGTTAAGACTGAATTCGGCAAATTTGGCGATTTGCTAGACAAGACCGGAAAGAAATTGCAGGAAGCTGGTAATACCATTGACAATGCGGCAAGGAGATCTCGTGCCATCGAGAGAAAGCTAAAAGATGTACAGGAATTGCCGCAAGCCGAGGCATGTGAATTACTCGGTTCAATGAGCGACGCAGAAGCTACGGCAACAATGAAAGAAGGATAGAAAAAAAGCTCAATAAATAGGAGGACGAAAGGGCGTAGTACCCGAAGGGGACTGAAAGCGAAAAAACGCTTCCAGTCCCCTTCGGAAACAAAATGTATAACCTTTGCCTGATTTTCGGTACAAGTCGGCTCTTATTAATTCTTTGTTTTTAATTTTTGTATTGCTTGTTGCAAACCTTCCGGTGATAAAGGATACATAGGAAAGACTTCTTTGATTGTGGGAACCGTCGCATCAAATTTCCATGCGTGAATGATCAACGGATTGAGCCACACAGCATAAGGAAAGTGATTGGCCAAACGCTTTAACCAGTAGAGGCCCGTATACTCGTTGGATAACGACCAGTCAATAGAGCCGCTAACCCTCATCAATTCGCTCCGCGCCATGCTGGCATCGCCTACGATTAGCAGCCGATAGTCCGATTTCAACTTTTTGAACAAACCCTCTGTGGTAATCCAGTCCTTCATGTCGAAGGTGGTGTAGACGCGGTCATAAACACAGTTGTGAAAGTAGTAAAACTGCATGTCTTTGAAATGCGTAGCGCGATTAGCTGCTGTAAATAGGCGGCTGCAAATTTCCCGGTATTCATCCATAGAGCCGCCTGAGTCCATGAGTATAACCAGTTTTATCTTGTTGCGACGGGGCCTTTGCCAGACCAAATGTAACATACCAGCATTTTCACAGGTATCGTTAATGGTTTCGTCGATATCCAGCTCATCTTTAGGTCCTTCCAATTTGCTGCTCATTTGCCGCAACTTTCTTAGTGCCATCTCGAATTGTCTCACGCTAGTAATTTTATCATCCCTGAAATCATGATATTGCCTTTGGGCAGCGACTTGAACAGCCGATTTATTATTGGAGGAGCCGCCAATGCGTAGGCCAGCGGGGTTATAACCGCATTTACCGAAAGCAGACCCAGCACCAGAGCTAATCCATTTGGTACCGCCAAAGTGCTCCTCTTTCTGCTCTTCCAGTCGTTCTTCAAATTGCTTCCTTAGTTCTTCCAAGTCCCAATCGTCCAACGGAGTTCGTTCATCAAAAGGGACCTTCTTGGGCGGTTTAACCTTTTGCAGCCAACGAAGCGCCTGCTCTATAAGATCTGGTGGAGTTTCGATCCCTTCAAAGTGCTTGGCGAATGCCACATCATAACGGTCGAAGTGTCTCTCGTTCTTAACCAGTACGGCCCTCGCCAAGTAGTAGAAGCCGGTCAGGCTGGAGAAAGCAAGGCCTTTTGCCAATGCCTCCATCAGAATCATCCACTCGTTTAAGGAAACCGGAACTCCTTCACTCCTCAGTTGGAAAAAAAATTTTATAAACAAAACGAGCACCTCACTTATTCATTAAAGGCTTGTATTGAATGGAATATGTTTGATTACATTGTCAGAATCCTGTTCTTTTTTAATCAACATGCCCATGAATGGTACGCACTGACGGATTGTATCTGGGTTTATACCTCCCATAGCAAGGGCTTGTACCCAGTCAATAAGTTCGCTGGTGCTTGGTTTTTTTTGCAGATCCTTAATCATACGCAGTTGATAAAATGCTTGCAGCGCTTGTTCCAGCAGGTTTTCTTCCAAATCAGGGTGGTGTACCTTAATAATGCTTGTCATCATTTCTTTATCTGGAAAAACAATATAATGGAAGATGCAGCGCCGCAAAAATGCATCCGGTAATTCTTTTTCCGCGTTGCTTGTAATAATCACAATTGGCCGTTTCTTAGCGCTAATCGTCTCTTGCGTTTCAGGAATATAAAAATTCATAATATCAAGTTCCCACAGTAAGTCGTTGGGAAATTCGATATCGGCTTTGTCGATCTCGTCGATTAATAGCACCACCTGTTCCTCGGAAGTGAAGGCCTCTCCCAGTTTACCAAGCTTGATATATTGTTTAATATCTGATACGTCCCGATCCTCAATATGGCTGTCATAAAGCCGCTGTATTGTGTCATAGGTATAGAGCCCCTCTTGCGCTTTAGTCGTCGATTTTATATTCCAGATGAGCAATTTGAGGCCAAGTCCTTCGGCAATACTTTTGGCTAGCATAGTTTTACCGGTCCCAGGTTCACCCTTTATGAGCAGTGGACGTTCTAAAGCAATCGCTATATTCACTATGTTTTTCAGATCTTCGGCACTTATATAGTCAGTCGTTCCCTTGAAAGCTGCGCATTGTGTTGTCATACAATCGATCTCTCCTTTTTTTCCTAGTTCTCACAACTATTTTATCCCTTTTTACATGAAAAAAACCTGTTTCATACAGTTGCCTTCCTCCAAGAAAGCGCTTTTGATGTGCACATATGGCAGTTAATGGTATAACTTCTTCTACAGAGCAGAATGAGAATCCTCCCATGCTGTTCTATTTTACCATAAACAGAAACGACAGCAACAGTGAAAGAAGAATAAAACAAAGAGAATAGATGATAGAGTAATCTTGACAAAAACAAGGTTTTGGTGTACTATTTGATTAATACACTAGACAAGGGGTGCGGTGAACTAAGGAGATGAAAGTATGGATTTGGAATTTAATGATAAAATGCCCATATATCTGCAAATTATGGACCATATAAAAATGAATATTGTTACGAAAAAGCTAAAAGCAAATGATAAATTACCATCGATGCGAGAAATGGCAACGAATTTAAAGGTGAATCCCAATACCCTACAGAGAGCTTACCAAGAGCTTGAAAGACTTGGCATTGTTTATACACAACGGGGGATGGGAACATTTGTGGGGGAGCGAAAAAACATGGTAGATGATTTGAAACAGGAAATGGCCAAGGAAGTGATGGATTCTTTTATCCTACGCATGAAACGTCTGGGATTTACTAGAAATGAGATCGTTGAGAGTATTTCTAAAAATATAATAGAGGTGAAACAACATGTATAATATATTGGAAGCTGAAAACTTATGTAAGTCCTATTTTAATAAAAAAGCATTGCAAGGAGCAAATCTGAGGGTGCAACAAGGAAAAATCGTGGGATTGCTTGGCCCAAATGGTAGTGGTAAAACTACTTTTATAAAAATAGCGGCTGGCATATTACATCCCTCTGCAGGGCGAATACTCATAGATGGTCAAGAACCCGGGGTTTATACAAAGTCCATAGTTTCCTATTTGCCTGACACAGAGTATTTTTTCAAATGGATGAAAATAAAAGATGCTGTTCAATATTTCAAGGATTTCTACGCTGACTTTGATGAGAAGAAAGCTGCTGGGCTGCTAGAATTTATGAAACTGGATGTTAATAGTAGTATTAAGAGTCTATCAAAGGGCATGAAGGAAAAATTAAAGCTAACATTAGTGCTTTCGCGCAAAGCAAAACTATATATATTGGATGAACCGCTTGGTGGTGTCGATCCGACTGCTCGAGAAAAAATATTAGATGCCATCATTAACAACTTTAGTGAGAACAGTTCCATGATCATTACGACCCATCTTGTCAATGATATTGAACGAATTTTTGATGAAGTGGCATTTATAAATGATGGAGAAATTGTACTGCAAGGTAATGCCGAAGAATTAAGACAGAGCAAGCATAAATCCATTGATGAATTGTACAGGGAGGTATTTCAATAATGTTTAATCTTGTAAAATATGAATTAAGAGGAAAACTATTAACCATCCTTGGTATTTGCCTAACTGTTATAATGGGAAATCTCTTTCTGATGACAAAAATTGGTTCTTGGGAAATTGGCGTACCGATATTATCAACTTTCTTAGGGATTGGTGCCCTAATTCTTATATGTATATCGACCTTAACACTGATGGGTGATTATTTGTATGATGATCAAGGTTACTTGTTATTTACACTTCCCCAGTCAGGCGTATCGATAACAGCCTCAAGACTGATCGCCGCTGTCATTCAAATCAGCATTGTTACGATTGTGTCGCTGCTCATGTTTTGCTTACTTGATCAAGGAAGAATGCTCAAGGGTATTTTGCAGGACATTGAAGTACATGAAATACTGTATTCGATCCTGATATATCTCTGGACCATTGTTTCGACTTTAACATTTATATACTTTTGTATGGTTGTTGGCAAAGTAGCTTTGAAAGGAAAGAAGATAGGAAAAATAGGTTCATTCATCATTTTTTTTCTGTTAAGTATAGGAAGAAATGTACTCACTGCCCTCATCTCAAACTTCTTCCCGCAAATGGTGCAATTAGAGTCAATCACAACAATTACAATTAATATTGGGAGTACGATCTTTGATGTTATTACCTTTGCTATATTATTCATGGCCACTTCTTATCTACTAGAACACAAGGTAGATTTGTAGAAACGCTGAGATGTAGAGTGAAAACGCGAAGATACAAAGGATAAAGGGGATAGGTTGCTTTAATTCTAAATTAAAGTAGCCTGCCCCCTTTATCCTTTGTATCTTTAACCCTATCTACGTTTGGGTTTGTTTTAAGTTTTGGTGTTATGCTATTGCCGATTATTGAATATAACGTAGGGAGGTGATACAACACGATGGGGAACAGAAAAACCGCTTTATTATTAAGTAGTTGGAAAATTGCCAGGGCTTATTGGTTCTCAGAGGAAAAGTGGTCGGCCTGGGGATTGTTGATTACAGTGATCGCGCTGAATCTGGGAATCGTATATATTTTAGTATTGCTCAATATCTGGCAGGTTAACTTCTACGAGGTCATTCAAAAATATGATTATAACGGATTTATTCAGGCCATTGGAGAGTATAGCTTGATCGCAGCTTGTTTAGTTGTAGTGCGTGGTTATCAGATTTATGCACGAATGATGCTTCACATCCGTTGGCGTCGGTGGATGACTCAGCGATATTTGTCTGACTGGCTATACAATAAGACGTATTACCTGTTGCAACTGTCGGTGGGTCATGATACAGATAATCCTGATCAGCGGATTAGTGAAGATGTTGAATTGTTTGTATGGCTGACTCTCAGGCTTTCCATAGACCTCTTGCAAGATGTTGTGACAGTTCTGTCGTTTATCGTTATTTTGTGGAACTTATCTGGGGTCATTTATCTTACTTGTGCTGGATATCAACTGCCCATATATGGCTATTTGGTATGGGCCGCTATTGCATATGCAGCGGTTGGTACTTATTGGACGGTGAAAGTGGGGCGTCCCTTAGTAAAAATGGATTTTGATCAACAACGCTATGAGGCTGATTTTCGTTTTAGTTTGATGCGGCTAAGAGAGAATGCGGAAAGTGTTGCGCTGTATGCGGGAGAAAATCAAGAAAAGTGGAATTGTCATGGTAGTTTTGGCAAAATTATTGGTAATTATTTTAAAATTATCCTTGTTCGTCAAAGATTAATGTGGTTGACATCTGGTTATACGCAAATATCGGCTATCTTTGCTTCCTTGGTTGCGGCGCCACGCTATTTTAGCAATCACATCCATTTAGGACAAATGTTCCAGATTGTTGATGCTTATCACCATGTACAAACAGGGTTTTCCTTCGTTGTTGATAGTTTTACTCGTCTCGCCCAGTGGCGGGCAGTGGTCAATCGGCTGACTAATTTTTTGGTCAGTATGGAAATGGTTCGTAACCAGCCAGGGAGGGCTTACCCCCTTGATGTTTGCCGAAAGAGTTGCAAGGAGTATTCAGTAAGAAATTTGAATGTATTTTTACCTGATGGCAGTAGTATACTGGAAAAATTTTCATTGTCTATACATGGAGCTGATCGCCTGCTCATTATGGGGCCATCTGGTTGTGGAAAAAGTACATTGTTACGGACTTTTGCTGGTATTTGGCCCTATGCTTCTGGACAAATGATCGTGCCAGAGGGACAGAAAATAATGTTTGTACCACAGAAATCTTATATGCCACTCAATGCGTTACGGGATATCTTGAGTTATCCAGGACTCTCAGAGGCGGTTTCCGACGAGAATTTGACGTTGATCTTAATAGAATGTAGATTAGAACATTTGGCCGATAAACTAGATATGGTGGCTGATTGGGGGCAGGCCTTGTCCCTTGGAGAACAACAGAGGGTGGCCTTTGTCCGAGTTTTACTGCAAAAACCAAATTGGTTATTCCTTGATGAAGCCACCTCAGCCTTAGATGAACAGACAGAGCAGGTTATCTATGGGATTATTACCCAAAAATTAGCACAAACAGCCATTATCAGCGTGGGACATCGCCGTACGCTCGTAAAATATCACCACACTCGGTTGGAACTGGATGGCGGGGGCAACTGGAAATTACAAAAAATAGAAGCTTAGAAACGTATTCCACGAGATTTAAAAAAGAGGGGAAGAGGATAGAGGAAAGAGTGATAGGTATGGGGAATTTATAATGATGTAGTGAAAAATATAATATTTTATGGGAGAAATACTGTAAAAAGTGGGAAAACTAGAAAAAAAGTGTTGTGCGGGGGCAATCATGTATTGTGATTTTTGCGGTAATAAACTTTCTTATAATGCTCGATACTGCCGTAAATGTGGTCGGCAATTGAAAGACCATTCGGGAGATACTCAGCCGATACCTATTATCGATGAAACAATTTTGCGTAGTACTAAGCCACAAGCACTTGGCTCAGTGCCATGGTATAAATTAATGTTCAAAAAGAAGATGCCCACTCATCGGTCTAAAGCATGGAGCGTAATGTATTACCTAACCGCAGTAGCAATCGTTGCGGGATTGATATATGTTTTAACAACATTTACAACAATTAAGGAATACCAGAGACTAACAGGGATAGCGGGTGGCTTATTGGCGATGTACATCTGGTGGCAACGTTAACAAATTTAATAGGTGCTTATGGGCAGCCGTAGTATTCTTTTACTGTGAGGTCTTACTATGTAAAGGAAGAGATGATTGTTGTGGGAAATCAATATTATAGAACGCAAAGATTTAAAATAATTGTTTTCATATTGGTCATACTGATTGGTAGTATCTATATTGGAGAAAATCAGCCAAAATTGTTTACAAACTTTTTTCGGAATCAGGCGGATCCCGTGAATATAGTCATAGGGGAAGTTAGCCAAGAAAATGTACACTTAACATATCCTCAAGTTGATGGTTTGGCAGATGGGGCGGTACAAAATAAAATAAACACGCAGATTGATAATGAAGTACATACATTTAAAGAACCACTAAGCGATAAAAGTCATTCTGTTGATATCCGCTACTTACTAGAGTTTAATAAGAATAATATCCTAAGCTTAACACTTGCGGAATCTCATTACCGGAAACTTGCAGCTCATCCCATGCACTATATGAAAGCAATGACGATGAATACTAAAACTGGGCAAGTCTATCAATTAGTAGATTTATTTAAAGTTAACAGTGATTATCAGTCAAGACTTACTGCGATCATTAATCAGCAGATTGTTGACAAGAACTTGCATTTATTGAAACCATTTGAAGGGGTAAAGATGGATCAAGAATTCTATTTAACGGCTGATGGTCTAGTTATTTATTATCAACTGTACTATTATACTCCTTACGTTTATGGCATTTTGAAATTTAATATCCCCTATGAACAAGTAGCCGATATTATGTTATTCAATGATTTTTTCTAAACTCGTAATGAAAGCACTGCTGGACATTTGCTCAGCAGTGCTTTGGCTTGCGGAATGTTTTGCTGAAAACTACTGATAATGTTTGCAAAAACAACATAAAAAGACTAAAATCTCTATGTAGCGTATGGCAGGTCGATTCTCTACCCACACTATAGTGGTGGAATTTTATCACGTTTGTTGTCTTAAAGAGGGGGATTTATGGAACAGTTATTTCAAATGGTGATTGATCTGATTGATATATGGGGTTATCCTGCGATTCTGGTCGGGATGGCGCTGGAAAGTGCCAATATACCCATTCCTAGTGAACTCATTTTTGGTTTTGCTGGTTATCTTGTTTTTCTCGGGAGACTGGATTTTAATTTGGCCGTTACTGCTGGCGTAGTCGGTGGATTAATGGGCTCTATCCTATCTTACTTAGTAGGGTATTATGGCGGGCCAACCTTTGTAGCTCGGTATGGACGGTATGTATTTTTATCTGAGAAGAATGTAGCTATGGCCCAGAAATGGTTTGATCGTTATGGTTTAATCACAGTACTGGTGGCTAGATTGTTGCCTGTTGTCCGTACTTTTATTTCATTGCCTGCAGGATTTGCCAGGGTTAACTTTGTTAAATTTGTCCTATATACGATTTTAGGGTCGGTACCTTGGACGATTGCTCTTGTTTATATAGGGATGCTACTCGGGGAAAATTGGTCTACCATGCGTACAATCGGTCATGGGGCCAGTTTAGTTGTAGCGGGTGGGCTGTTTATTTTGGCGATTTATTATATAATAAGGAAAAGGCCTACTGCTTGAAGCTCAGTATAGTGGCAATCATATAGAGTAGTATTAGCAGAAAAGTGGAACTCCCACTTATAAAAATCGGAGTCTTGTAATTAGATAACAACATAATATGAAGCGAAGGATATATAAAATGACGGAATCAACAAGACAAACACCAGCAACTAAAAAACATAGTAATTCCTTTCTAAAAGGCACATTGATCTTAACTGTGGGTGGAATTGTTGTAAAAGTGATTGGCTTTTTAAACTGGATTATCTTGTCCAGAGTGCTGGGCGGAGAGGGAATCGGGTTATATCAGATGGCCTTTCCGATCTATCTTTTAGCGCTTAGCGTATCTTCAGCCGGGATACCTGTAGCTATTTCTATTATTACTGCTGAGAAGCTGGCGCTTGATGATTTCAAGGGTGCTACTCGTGTTTTTCGTATTTCTTTAACAGTGCTGACCATAACAGGTTTATTCTTTAGTTTATTATTATATTTTGGTGCGGAATTGTTAATTAAATATCAGTTTATTCATGACTCAAGAGCTTATTATGCTCTACTCGCCTTAGCGCCTGCTGTGTTTTTTGTTACCATTTTATCTAGTTTTCGTGGGTATTTGCAAGGCTGTCAAATCATGACGCCTACAGCTGTGTCTCAAATTGTGGAACAGTTAGTTAGGGTCATAACAATGCTGATTTTCGCCAGTTTGCTATTGCCAAAGGGGCTTGAGTATGCGGCAGGTGGAGCCAGTCTTGGTGCTGCTCCTGGGGCGTTGGCAGGTCTAATGGTACTTATGTATTACTATTGGCGTCTGAATAAAGATTTTAAACAAAAAATTAAAGAGCAGACCCAAGTACAAACGAAGGAATCAAGTATTAGTATTATAAAACGCATTGCCAAGCTAGCTTTGCCTGTATCGATGGCTAGCATAATGTTACCCATTGTGGCAAATCTTGATTTGTTTATTGTCCCAGCGCGCTTAGAAGTGGCAGGGTATACGGTAGAACAAGCTACCGAATTATTTGGTTATCTGACAGGGATGGCTGTGCCACTACTAAATTTATCAACAATCTTAACTGCCTCATTATGTATCAGTCTAGTACCAGCAATTTCTGAGTCCTTTTCATTAAAGAATACGAAACGAATTTATGAGCAAACGGCTTCGGCCGTGCGGATTGCTAACTTGGTCACGATTCCTGGTTGTGTTGCCTTGTGGTTACTAGCGGAACCTGTTTCTCAACTTGTTTATAATGCGCCACAGGCTAGCCATGCGATTAGCATTTTATCAGTAGGTATTTTTTTGCTAGGTATACACCAGGTAACGACTGGCGTGTTGCAAGGGATGGGTCATACATCCATCCCCGTCATTAATATGGGCATTGCAGTTGTGTTTAAGGTGATTTTGAACTGGACGCTTACAGCTGTGCCGACTTTAGGCATAAAAGGAGCAGCATGGGCAACTGTGGCCGATATTGGCATTGCGGCAATTCTGAATCTGTATTTTGTAAATCGTTATGTAGGATTTTCCATGGATAGTAAAAGTTTGTTAAAGCCTAGTGTAGCTGCTGCTGCTATGGGAGGCGTAATTTATATAACCTATGATGTGATTGTGATGCAAACCACTAACAATGCCTTGGCTACGGTAGTGGGGATATTCTTTGGTGGTATCGTATATGGTGCTGTACTTTTAATGGTCGGTGGTGTTAGTGAGGCAGATGTCAAACAGATACCTTTCATTGGTATACGCTTGGCTCCGATATTGCGTAGACTTGGGTTATTTAAGACAGTTTAACTTGGTATATAGCCCTTTTCCTATGCTCCCAGGCAGTTGCAATTGCGGTGTGTAAAATGTATAATATGATGAAAATTGTGGGTTGCCCTGAGTATAATTATGCAGTAAAGATTAGGCACGAAAGCAGGCGCAGGTTGCTTCGGCGACGATGTGATCGCTTTGTTCGATGCGTTATCGAACATCCTTATGCCTAGTCTTTTCAATTTGGCAACAAAATAGAAATACTAGGGAAAGAATATAGTCAAGACTGGTAAAAAAAGAATAATATGATATAATTATTTATAAAGAATTATTATCCGATTGCGGCTATCTAAATTATCGTTTCCTTAAAGAAAATGAGTGGAATTATTATAAAATCTTATGTACAGGGTGGTAAATATGAGCAAAATTCAAGTGAAAAAACGTGATGGTCGTGAGGTTGAACTTAGGGTTGAAAAAATTTATGCTGCCGTTAAAAAAGCATATACAGAAAATTTTGACGGCATAGTAGAAGAAGGAAAATTACGGGCGTTATCAGATAAAGTATTTAAGTGTATTGAGGCTAAGCAGGTTAATAGCATATCAGTAGAGGAAATACAAGATATTGTAGAAGATGTATTACTGCAATCCAATGAAGTAGCTGTAGCTAAAAAATACATTGCTTACCGTGCTAAGCGTACTCAAGTACGTGAAGGAAATATGCGACTGATGATGGATTATAAAGATATTACCTTCAAAGATGCTGAGCAAGTTGATGGCAAACGAGATAATGCCAATGTGGATGGCAATTCAGCCATGGGCACAATGCTCCAGTATGGCGTAACAGGCTCAAAACAATTTGCTATTCACCATATTTTAAAACCTGATCATGCCAAAGCTCACCAGTCTGGCAGTATTCACATTCATGATATGGACTTTGAAGCCATTGGCACTCTAACTTGTTGTCAGATTGATATTAAGAAATTATTTAAAAATGGATTTTCTACAGGTCACGGACATTTGCGGGAACCACAAGATATTATGAGTTATGCAGCGTTGGCGGCTATTGCTATCCAAAGCAATCAAAATGATCAGCACGGCGGGCAATCTGTTCCTAATTTTGATTATGGTCTGGCTGCAGGAGTCGCTAAAACTTTTGTTAAATTATATTCGGAAAATATGAGAAAAATTTTGACCATTGATTTTGATGAAATAGCAGAAGCTGCGATTGATCAAATTATTGCCAGCACGGTACATAGATACAGTGAGGAACATGTTGATTATCCACGCATTGGTGAGAAAGAATATAAATATTATCATGATAATGAAACTTTGCGCTTAAAAACGGCCTTGGCACAAGGGAAAATTCCTGTAACGAATGATGAGGTAAAGAAAATTCAGGAGTTTACCTATCGTTTTGCTAAAAAAGAAACAGTGAAGAAAACATATCAAGCGATGGAAGGATTTTTGCATAACCTCAATACCATGCATTCAAGAGCAGGGGCGCAAGTACCGTTCAGTAGTATTAATTTTGGTACCGATCTGACCCCTGAAGGACGCTTGGTGGTTGAGCAGTTTCTGCTATCAGTAGAAGCTGGACTGGGTAATGGGGAAACAGCCATTTTCCCTATCAGTATTTTTAAAGTTAAAGAAGGTATCAATTACAATCCAGAAGATCCTAATTACGATTTATTTAAACTATCTTGTCGTGTATCGGCTAAAAGGCTATTTCCTAACTTTGTCTTTATTGATGCACCATTTAATTTGCAGTATTATAAGCCTGGTCGCCCAGAAACGGAAATTGCTACTATGGGTTGTAGAACAAGGGTAATAGGTTCGGTTTTTCCTGAATCAGATGGTGTTGTTTTTGGTCGCGGTAATAATTCGTTCACCAGTATTAATCTGCCACGACTTGGCATTAAGTATGGTATTGCGTTGGAGGCAAGAAAACAGCCTGATATAGAGGGCTTTTATGCAGGCTTAGATGAGATCATTGAACTCGCTATTCAACAAATATTAGAGAGATATGAAATTCAAAAGCGCAAAAAAGTTAAAAATTTCCCATTTTTGATGGGACAAAAAAATTGGTTTGATTCCGATAAATTAGCTTGGGAAGACACCCTTGAAGATGTTATCAAACATGGTACATTATCAATTGGATTTATAGGCCTAGCAGAAACCCTGACAGCTCTGTTTGGTAAGCATCATGGCGAGTCTGAAGATGCCCAAAAGGCCGGCACGGACATTATTGGACATATGAGACAACGTATGGATGAAGCGGTCATTAAGTATCAGCTAAATTTCTCTCTCATTGCGACCCCGGCTGAAGGTTTGTCAGGCCGGTTTGTAAAAATCGACTGCGAAAAATATGGTAAAATTCACGGTGTAACGGATCGGGAGTATTATACGAATGGTTTCCACATTCCCGTATATTATAAGATTACTGCTGCTCGAAAAATTGAGCTGGAAGCTCCTTACCATGCTATGACGAATGCAGGTCATATTACTTATATTGAACTTGATGGAGACCTAGCTAAGAATATTGATGCTTTTGAAATGGTTGTACGCAAAATGAAAGAATGTGGTATTGGCTATGGGTCGATTAATCACCCCGTTGATCATGATCCCATGTGTGGCTTTACAGGAGTCATTGGTGATCATTGCCCGAAATGTGGACGTTTAGAAGGCGAGAATAGTATGAACTTCGAACGTATCCGCCGCATTACTGGTTATCTAGTGGGTACAATGGACAAATGGAATGATGGCAAACGTGCTGAAGAAAAAGATCGAATCAAACATGGAGTGTCCATCTGATAGTTTGATTTTTAATTAAAAAAAATTATTATCTGCTGTATAGTTTTAAAATAAAACTTAACGGTATAAAATAAAACCAATTAACTTATAGTTTATTCAATAAATAACTTTCGGAGCCTAGCAAATTGCAGGCTCCGAAAGTTATATTCTCGTAGTCTAATTACGTAAGCTTTAGGATCAAAATAGAAGCATTTGCGTTGTCTTGGGTTCCACCTGCCTCATCCTGCAAAGTAACTGCCGCAGCGCTAGTATGGTTTCTCAAAGTTAGCACATCACCAGAGGCAGCGGTGATAATAATCACACCTGGATCTATCTGAGTACCTGCCCCTGAACCATACGTGCTACCGGCAACGGGCGCGCCATTTTGGAAAAGAGTAAACTGGTCTGGCTCTACGCCTGATATTGTAAACCATACTGCATAGTTGCCGGCACTGCCAAGGTTAATTGAAGTTGTTCCTGGTGCATGGGTGATGGCACCTACAATAACACCGTTATCACTAAAAACTATATCAGCTTCTAACGCTACAACTTGTGGCTCTAAATTGTAGATATAGGCGTATGCTGATAATCCCTGTCCAGTACCAGTAGCCCCCGTTGCTCCAGTGGACCCAGTAGCGCCAGCGGCACCAGCTGCGCCAGTAGCGCCAGTACCACCAGCTGCGCCAGTAGCGCCAGTAGCGCCAGTACCACCAGCTGCGCCAGTAGCGCCAGTAGCGCCAGCGGCACCAGCTGCGCCAGTAGCGCCAGTACCACCAGCTGCGCCAGTAGCGCCAGTAGCGCCAGCGGCACCAGCTGCGCCAGTAGCGCCAGTACCACCAGCTGCGCCAGTTGAACCGGTAGTGCCAGTTGTGCCGGTGGAACCAGTGGAACCAGTTGTCCCGGTTGTGCCAGTAACACCATGATCCCCAGTTGCACCGGTTGCACCAATAGAGCCAGTGGATCCCGTCGAACCAGTCGAGCCAGTAGTTCCAGTAGCTCCAGTAGGACCCCCAAAAGCTCCAGTAGCTCCAGTAGCCCCGGTAGCTCCAGTAGGACATGTTGGGCATACAGGCGTAGGCGTACATCCGCAGTCAGATAGTGATGAAAAACTGGATGTTACGGTATTAGCGCGGATTTCAGCTTCTGCGGACTCCACGGTGCATTTCTGCGGGATCTTTATGCCATCGTTGCTGATGTTGAAGTGTTGGTTAGGCATAGTTTGATTATTGAAAGACACGAAAAATAACCCCCTTTAAAGAAATAGTATTTATGTTATATATTATGTAATATTGCGATTAGTGTGCCAATATATTGGAGGGCAAGGAGTTCGTTTACTGCGTATGATGATTTTTGTAGTAAATTGAAGTCTTTATGCAGATGAGTATACTCAGTGGTTCTCTTTTATAATTAGAGAGTCTTTACTAAAACAAAAAGGAGCTGCCTCTTCATGAATGCCATTAGACATCATTTTGAGACAGCCCCTTTCTTGAGGTTCGCCCGACATGGGCAGTAACTCGGCTGTGAAAGTCCGCTATGGGCTTTGTAGTGGGAACCATTAGCTAAACAGCAAGGGTGTCCGCTCATAATTCCAAATTCAACCCCAGTAAAGTAACTCTCCTAGCCAGATATTGAGGGGAATATCCATTTGCAGCTGCTGTTAGTCGAACATCACCTATGCTGAAAATAAAATTCTTTAACCATGTATTATGTATTACAGTAGTTGTCAAGGACGGATCTACTTTCTTGAAAACTGCAGATAGAGTATTAAACGCTATAGCTTTATTCCTAATGATTGAGTAGAAAACAACTATTAAATAGTCAGGATTTGGTAATATACCTACAAGTTTATTCCGAAATTCTATATAGTTATAAAGAATTATTAAATCTTCATCATCAAGAATGATTTGATATTCACTAAAGCCTGACAAATTAGGTACAGTTATCTTGCCGTTTTCAAAGTCTATGTCGGTAAGACGTAAGGTTCTAATTTGTTGGTGAGTTAGCCCATGTAGAAGTAAGAGCATGATAACGAGAGCAAGTATGGGTTCGGTTTCAGAATTGGTCATAATATCATAGAGTTTAAATTGTTGATCTTCCGGTAAGGTGGCCCCAAATTTTCGTATACATTGTCGTTGGGTTTGGACATGTGTGATGGGATTGTGTAAAATATATCTTTCCTGTCGGCAATAATTAAAAAATTTTTTCAAAGTTCCAATATTTTTTATCTTTCTGTTGTCAAAAAATATCTGGATATTCTTAGCGTCGAGCATCGAAAGAAAAGTGAAACCATTTTCAAACAACCAAGTTAGAAAATTGCATATTAGAATGATATGTTGATACAATGAAGTGAGTTTTGCTGATGAAATAGATCCTCTTTCAATTTTGCGATTTCGTCTTTTAATTAAATCATCACGATATGTTGATAAAATTTTTTTGAATGGTGTAGGTGCCTTTTGTACTTGTCTTTCAATATTATGTAATGTTCTTTTTTCGTTCTCTAGTGGATCAAGTTTTAATTGAATATCATCATAATTATTCAAGCGTATATTTTCTAGTATTTCTATCCGATTTACTTGATAGTATTGACGGCTATAAGCTATATAATAATCTCTGTTTTTAATATGATGTTTAATTCCTATTAATTTATATTTTTCAGGATCATTTTTTTCTCGTATACGTTTTTTTTGAAGTACCATATCACGATTTTTAATGTAGTAATCGCGGTAATATGATAATCGTTGTTCACGATTAGCGGCAGCATAAAGTTTAGCTTTTTCAATAATTATTTTACTGTTTTGGGCATAATATTGCTTTTGATGCTCCAATAACCATACACGGTTTTTCAAATAATATATTCTTCTTTTTGCGTATTTTATAGAAACTGTAGTTTTAATAATCTTGCCTAATTGTTGTAATGCAGGTGAATGATTAAAACTGTAGCTATTTAGTAACTGCAATTGCTTTTTCTTATTATTTCGTTCGCGCCATCGCTTATTCCAGAATGCTATCTTTTCAGGATTTTCTATTCTGAATTTACTTGCTTGAGCACACCTATTTTCACGATCCCTTTGGTATCGTTCCCTGTCTTTTTGGCGAAATACTTCTAGATTTTCTTGCCTCTTATGGCGGCGTATTGTATTTCGTTCTTCCTTATGTTTTTCATGACCGTTACGATTTCTTTCTTTAATTTTTTCGGTATTGAGTATATAGTTTATGCGATCACGAATACGTCGTTTTTCCTTCCTTTGTTCATCTAGTGACATGCCACAAAAAATAGAATAACACTGACTACAAAGACCATTATTTTCATAAAGAGATTGATCACTCTTGCATGTTGGACAATAGTTTATTTGATATTTATCACACCACATTATTGTTTAATCCTAAATAGGAGGAAGCGGTAAGCACTTCTTCCCAACTTTTTGATTAACTGCCTCATGTCCTTCGTTCACGGCTTTCTGACGAATATCGTTTTTATCAATATAATTTCTAATATTAATATAGTCAAAGTGAATAAGATCTGCAGGTGAGCATTCAATAACATAGCATAGAGCAAATAATGTTTTTAAAGTAACTGCGCTTGGTTCACCTCGAAAAAGCTTATTTACTGCAGTATGAGATAAATCGAGACCAGTTTTGCTTTGCATTAAACGCTGCAATTCTGCTGCTGACCATATGTTTTTTTCGGCACATTTTTGACGTAATTTCCACTCTATATCCAAGGTGGGTTACCTCCTCTATTTTTCAGGTATTCTTTAACTCTAGCATTAGTCTTGGAAATGTTATCTTGTACAAATTCTATTGACGGAGTAACGTATGTCATTGTAGTATAGATACTAGAATGTCCCAATAAATCTTTGATACTAAGTAATTTCATGCCACTTTCATAATTATGTGTCGCAAAAGCATGTCTAAATTTATGTGAGCTCCAATGATATACCTGTGGGATTTCAAAAAGTTCCATGTATCGATATAACTGATCTGTTACCCGAGAGGAGCTTAATCGGCCGCTCGTGCGGGTTGGGAATAGTGCTTGGGTATCAGTGGATGCTGCGTACATAGGTCGGACATGTTTTAAATACCATTTTAAAAGTTTATCAATGTCCGTTAGCATCGGAACCCATCTCTCTTTCTTGCCACTACCACGGCTGCCTTTGCCAAAACGGACATGAAGTGAGCCTAATGGACCATGACTAAAATTGACATCAATTAAGTCTAAATGTAAAGCTTCGTCAATTCGTAGACCAGTGGCATACATTAAACGAAATAGGGTATAATCGCGTCCAATGACTTCAGGATGAACAGCTATATTTAATTGTTTCTTACAACAATCAAAAAAATGGTTAAGAGTTTCAACCGATGGGGGACACGTTTTAGATTCTCTTTCCAAGTCATAAACATGTTTAATTTGATTATCATCTGTAACTGGTTGTAGTAAGGAACTTTTAAAAAGTTTCCAGACTTCAGTACTGTAATTACGTATTAGCCATTCGTAAAAAGATCGAAATGTACTAATTTTCTTTCGGCGATAACTCATAGATGCTTGTGAGTTAATAAGTAGATCTACATACTGGTCAATATCTGACTCGTTTAACTCCCAGAAAAATTTACTACTGAGTTTGGTAATTTCATGTAATATTGCTTCTTGGTTTTTAATTGTTTTAAAAGCCCAATTCTTTCTCTTGCCGTATTTTTCATATGCTTCCATTATTCGATTTTGATATTCGGTAGGATTAATTGTTTCAAGGGGAATTTGCAGTAAAGATTTGTAATTTATCGTATTCGATTTTGCAACTGCTAAGTGTAAGCCACCCATTGGTGTTACCGCCTTCTTTGTTTATGCTTTATAAGAATAAAATAAAACTGTTGGTTGTATTATGACATCATATTTAAATGAAATCAATGGTATAGTTATATATGTTTTAAGGGTTTCTAAATGGTGATAAAAGAATAATGGGTTGGGTATCCCAGCGGGTTAAGCATGGTGTGTATAATTCGTAGTTGGATTTTTAAAATAAACCTTTCAAGCTGAAATGGTCGATGGTCGCTATGATTCAAGGGAATTGGGGCTATGGTGAGTGAAAAAAAGAAAGTAGGCAGGGATTTATAATCCCTGCCTACTTTCTTTTTTTATATGGAAAACTTTCTAACGCTTTTTGTTATTTGCCAATCAATTCTTCTAAGGCTACATAAGGTACATTCAAGGCATCTGCCACTGCCTTGTAAGTCACTTTACCTTCTAATACGTTGACACCTTTAGCTAGCCCGTCATTATCAAGTACAGCTTGTTTCCAGCCTTTGTTAGCGATCTGCAGTGCATAGTCCAATGTGGAATTGGTTAATGCTAAGGTAGAAGTACGAGATACTGCACCAGGCATATTTGCTACGGAATAATGCACTACACCGTGTTTGACATAGGTAGGATCACTGTGAGTTGTAGCGTGATCGCAGGTAACGACAGAACCGCCCTGATCAATGGCAACATCCACAATAACCGAGCCAGCTTCCATAGTTTTAACCATTTCTTCAGTCACTAATTTAGGAGCCTTGGCGCCTGGAATGAGTACTGCTCCAATTAGCAAGTCAGCTTTCTGGGCCCAACTGGCAATATTATAACTATTGGACATAACAGTTACGACTCTAGCGCCAAAAATATCATCCAAATAAGCTAAACGATCTGCTGATTTATCAATAATGGTCACTCGAGCGCCCATGCCTACAGCCATTTTAGCTGCATTTGTACCAACAACACCGCCGCCGATAATAACAACTTGTGCTGATTCTACGCCAGGTACGCCAGCTAAAAGAACGCCTTTACCACCCCAAGGTTTTTCCAAGAATTGTGCGCCGATTTGTACTGACATACGACCAGCTACTTCACTCATTGGTGACAACAATGGTAATGTATTATTACGTCCGACAATTGTTTCATAGGCAATACCGATGACTTCCTTTTCTAATAAAGCACGAGCCAATTTAGGTTCTGGTGCTAAATGCAGATAAGTGAAAAGGATTTGTCCTTTATGGAAAAGGTCATACTCTGCTGCTACGGGTTCTTTTACTTTAATAATCATTTCAGCTTTATCAAATAATTCTTTTTTGTCAGCAATAATAACGGCGCCCGTTGCTTGATAACTTTCATCTGAGAAGCCGCAACCAATACCCGCGCTTTTTTCGATCATTACAGTATGGCCGGCTTTACACAAAGCATCAGCACCTGCTGGAGTCAAGCCTACCCGTGCTTCATTATTTTTAATTTCTTTCGCTACACCTATAATCATTATAAAAAACCTCCATCATATTAAGTATTATAGTACCTATCACAGTACGTACTATAATACTAATGCAAAAAGCGTGCCAAGTACAACAATTCAGATATTGCTGGCTTATCTATATATTCTGTAATCTTTTCATTCCAACTTGTGGTGCGAAAAGTTTCCAAACGGAAACTTTTCGCACCATTTTTTGTAATAATCTTTTAAAACTAGAATACGGAATTTTCAAGCTGAAATCTCAGAATAACTGGAATGTCCGTTAATAGAATTTAGCATCCCATATATTCATACATAAAATTCTATATAATGATATGATGTATGATATGATTGTATATGTATGTTTCGCTATATTACACAATATGTATAGGTTGAAAAGTGTGTAAAGAAAGGGGTCTTACAATGAAAATTCGTTTGTCGTCGTCCATTGTTACAGATTCAGTTGTTGATGGACGTGGGCTGAGAACCGTGATTTGGTGTCAGGGCTGTCCGCATAACTGCGCCGGGTGCCATAATCCTGATACTCATAGTTGTGCGGGTGGTTTTGAGCAGGATATTGATGAACTGGTACAAGAAATTCTGGCCGTGCAGATGCAATCGGGGGTGACTTTCTCTGGAGGTGATCCCATGATGCAAGCTGCAAGCTGTTTCCAAATTGCTAGTCAACTTAAAGAGCGTGGCACTAATATTTGGTGTTATACTGGCTTTGTTTTTGAAGAGCTATTGGATAAACCTGATTGTCGACAGTTTTTGCAGTATATTGATGTGCTAGTTGATGGCACGTTTGAACTCCCACTAAAAAGTTATGAATTATTGTTTAAGGGCTCAGCTAACCAGCGTATCATCGATGTGCCAGAAAGTTTACAACAAAATAAGGTTGTGCTATATGATTTTGAATAAGTGGAGAAAGGAGCTTGACTGGGTAGCCCGTTTGTGATATAATATTGAAAGATCAATAATGATTGCTATAAGTCGTTATGTTGACTGACTTGTATTTATATAATAGAAAGTATGTGTTTTTACAAAAGCTACCTAGTATGTCACGGTAAAGTGTCTCTGTGATGATTTAAGAGGTTGATTGTAGGCAAAGGACTAGTTGATCCTAACTCTCTATATTCTATAAAGTAGTAGTAATGTTGATTAAGTACATAGTGGTTGTCAATTGCAAGGTTGCATTGTATATTATTACTGCTATACATTATAGGTTATTAGGGGGATTAGAAATGAATATAGAAGAACGTATCCATCAGCTTTGTGAAAAGTTGATGAGCCTGGGCTATTATCGCTTTCAGGTGAAGAACATTATGCAAACTGTCATGGGAAACCATGATGTAGATAGTGCAAGTAATGATCAACAGCTCAGAATAGTCAATGTATTAGAAAACTATGAAAAGTTAGCTAATGATTATTTTTTTGCATATAGTAAATAAAATAAAGAGCCTACTTAGGCTCTTTATTTCTGTTAATAGATATAAAAAGAAAGGCTGATGAAAACATGATTAGTACAAGTGGTTTGACACTACGTTATGGAAAACGGGCGTTATTTGAAGATGTTAATATAAAATTTACACCAGGTAATTGCTATGGTTTAATTGGTGCGAATGGCACTGGTAAATCCACATTTTTGAAAATTTTATCTGGCGACATTGAGCAAAATTCTGGTGATGTTTTTATTACAGCAGGTGAACGACTGGCTGTTTTAAAGCAAGATCATTATGAGTTTGATGAAATTGATGTACTGAAAACAGTTATTATGGGACATGCTAGACTGTATGAGATTATGGAAGCAAAAGAAGTATTATATGCGAAAGCTGATTTTACAGATGAAGATGGTTTAAAAGTAGGCGAGTTAGAAGGTGAATTTGCTGAACTCAATGGCTGGGACGCTGAGATTGAGGCTGCTAGAATGCTAATGGGCCTGGGAATTGGTGAAGTGTTTCATACGAAGCTCATGAAAGATTTGGGCGGTAATGAAAAAGTAAGGGTATTACTTGCTCAAGCTTTGTTTGGTAGCCCAGATATTTTGCTACTCGATGAGCCTACAAATCATCTTGATGTAGAGTCAATTGCTTGGCTAGAAGATTTTCTCTATAATTTTAATAATACTGTTATTGTAGTATCTCATGATCGTCATTTTTTGAATAAAGTTTGTACTCATATTGCTGATATCGATTTTAGTAATATTACATTATATGTAGGTAATTATGATTTTTGGCAACAGTCCAGTGAATTGGCACTGAAAATGGCTAAAGAAGCGAATAAGAAGACAGATGAAAAAATGAAAGAACTGCAAAGCTTTATCCAACGTTTTAGTGCTAACGCTTCTAAATCCAAGCAAGCAACATCACGTAAAAAACAGTTGGATAAATTAACATTAGCAGATATAAAACCATCTTCTCGCAAATATCCATACATTGCTTTCAAACCTGATCGTGAAGCCGGGGATCAACTACTGACTGTTGAAAATCTTTGTAAAACCATTGATGGTGACAAAGTGCTTAATAATGTTAGTTTTGTCGTGACTAAAGGTGATAAAATTGCTTTCGCTGGTGCCAATAGTATCGCAAAAACTACACTATTTAAAATATTGATGGGCGAGATGGAAGCTGACAGTGGTGAATTCAAATGGGGTACGACCACCACGCAAGCCTATTTTCCTAAAGACAATGCTGAGTATTTTGATAGTAACTTAAATCTTGTCGATTGGCTCCGCCAATTCTCACGGGATCCTGATGAAACTTTCGTTAGAGGTTTCTTGGGTCGTATGCTGTTTTCTGGTGAGGAAAGTCAAAAAGAAGCCAATGTGCTCTCGGGTGGCGAAAAAGTACGGTGTATGCTCTCTAAAATGATGCTCAGTGGCGCTAATGTACTACTCTTTGATGAACCAACAAGCCATTTGGATTTGGAATCGATTACTTCTCTCAATAATGGTTTGATTAGTTTTGAAGGAACTATGTTATTTGTGGCCCATGATCATGAGTTTGTACAAACGATTGCCAATCGGATCATTGAAATTACATCTGATGGCCTGATTGATAAGCGCATGACCTATGATGAATATTTAGAAACCAAACAAGAAGTCTAGAATAAAAGGAGACAGTCTACATGTAGACTGTCTCCTTTTATTAAAAATTAAATATCTCGGTAATGACCTGTTTTGCCGTTTTCGTTTGTTCAAACTTTGCTATCGTTGGGGGCTTTTCCGTCGCTTGATCTTTCGATAGGTGTTCCTCGATGATTTTAACAATATTCTCTTTTGACATCATATTGTTATTATTAATGTCATTATTAATTAATTGCCGGATATAAAAACTTTTGTTGCCCTTGGCCATTAATTCACAACGACGATATTCATCTTCGGTCAACCGTACAGTTATGATTTTGTTGCAGTTCCGCATTTCAAATACCCTCTCGCATTTGCAATTTGACTATCTGGTACTAAATCGCAATTAATGCGCTCTCTAATATATTTATGCAGTAAAATACCACCGCCGCCGCCAATGAAAATTTTATCAAAATCTTTAAATTGCCACCAGGTCGAGAGATTGTCGACGATCTCATTTGCTAGCCGTCGATATTCTGCTTCTGTTTGTCGGGGCAATTTGTGTAAGTAATCTCTGATCTGATGAGGTAGGCAGGATATACCTAGTTCTTGCTGAATGACTGGTAACAACCGTAAATAGGCCTTATGCATGCCCGTATCCATACTGTTGGTTCTTTCATTGACATACCGCATTTTATCCATCATGACAAAATCTAAGGTTTTTTCACCGATGTCAATAATGCCGATACGCTGATCGGCGATGGTAGATACAACCTTGCCATCATCGCTGAGCAGCATATCGAAATACGCAGCGCCACCTTGGGGGAATACCATTACCTCGGTAATTTCAATCTGATATTGATCACCGTTTAGCTTAATGTTGTATGTACCTTTTAACTGCTGCATCTGATCTTTGCGGTGAAAATCAGAAACTGGTAGTCCCAGCACGATAGGTCCGGTATAGCTGTCTTTTGCCGATAGTACAATGGCTGTTAGCAGGCAGACCTTATGCCTTATGATATTGTCACGATCAAAAGTACCAGTACCACCTTCAAGTTCGGCCAAACGACCGACGAAGTAGTTTTTACCATCGAGTTCAAGCTCCAAGTTATCTAGTTCAGCGCCTTGCAGTTTAAATTGACGTTTGCCCTGCTCGCTAAAAACACTAGAGAACACGACATTACCCGGGAATGCTTTGGTAAAGCCAAAACCAATATCTACACCAATCATCATATATACCTCCTGTATTACTTGTCTTATATGTATTCTGTAAATAAATGGTATTTCCTGCTAAGAGAAAAATAAATTGTATTATTTGGAAGCCAGGGTCTGTTTATTTGTAAATATATGCTATAATCAAAATAAAATAGAAAAATTAGGGAAATAATTTAATATATAATCTAAAATGGTGACCAGGTTAAATTATAAAGTGGAGGCTATTAAATGGAAGAATATGACGTGCTCATTCATAAATTTCATGATTACTTTACCCGAGATGGGAATGCGTGTATAAGTTTAGGTGTTAATAAACATTTGGATGATTTACCTGATCCTAGTCTATTGAGTATTGCCACAACAGTAAGTGAAGGTGAAAAGCTACTGATAGAGCTTCGTAGCTTTCCTCGAGGCGTATTAGAATTTGATCAAATTCTTGATTTGGACCTCGCCATGCTAGGGGTAGAGTTTGAGATATATAGCAATACGTATATCTTTAATGGAAAAACTGAGTTGCAGCAGAAACCAACAGCTGGTAATGATATTAGTGATGGACTATTTCTCATGTTTATTAATGATCCAAGGCCGGCCTGGGAACGGCTAAGTAATATTACAGCTCGTCTAGAAAAAGTTCCTGAGTACTTGGAAAAGTTACTGAGCAGATTGGATACACCAGTCAAACGCTGGGTTGATATTGATATAGAAAAAGTAGCAAATCTGCCAGAGCTATTTAGCACTATTTATAATTGGGCTCAAGAAGAAAAATACCCTCAATTGGAGAGGTTAGCAGTCGTGCGCCAAAAAGCTGAAGCAGCATTAGAAATTTATATAAAAAAGCTGCAAGCTATGAAAACCATCACCGCCTTATTTATTGGCAAAGAACAGGCCAGTAAGCTGATAAAATTACGGGGTATCGATCAATCATTGAACGAACTGCATGCTATGGCAACAGAGTTTTTAAAAGATGTTGGCAAGGAAATTGAAGAATTACATATAAAACTCGTCGCTAAGTATCAGCTGAACCCCAGTACTAGTATCGAACAATTGCAGAATTTTTTAAACAAACAGTATTCAGTAAAATTAGAGAATGCCGGTCATCTAACTGAGGTGATTACTCGGTATGTTCAGGAACGAGATAAGATTCTGAGCTATCTACAGGCAAGAAATTTATTTCCCATGTTTGCGCAGCAAAAAATGCTGATTATGCAGACGCCTGCTTTCATGGCCCCCTCGATTCCTGCAGGTGCCATGGTTTCACCACCACCTTTTAGAGCTGGCGTAAAGACAAGTATTGTGTATTTGACAGTCAGTGAAGAATTACTAGATGAGCATACCCAGCTGTCTATTCCTTCCATGATGATTCATGAGGGCATTCCAGGACATCACTTACAGCTAGCAACAGCTTGTAATCATCCTTCCGTTGTGCGGCGACATTGTAATGCTATGGAACACGCCGAAGGTTGGACAACAATGCTAGAGGATTATATGCTCAATATTGGTTACATGGGTGATCTAACGGCTGAAGCACGTTTTACGGCAAAACGTGATATTGCTAGAATCGGTGCTCGAGTAGCCATTGATTTATATTTTATGACAGGTGAAAAAAAGTATCTTGATGTGGGTATTGATGTTGATCTATCATCGACCGATCCTTTCATCAATGCTGGCAAGTTATTGCAAAAAGTCACTGGTTTTACTCTTGGCAGAGTACAAGCTGAGCTAAACTGGTATTCTCAGGAACGATCCTATCCACTTTGTTATCTTACAGGCAATAAACTGGTGTGGAAACTAAAAAGTGATTTGGCTAAAGCCCAACAAGGTCAGCTTGAGGGTCTAGAGCTGGATAAGGCCTTTCACAAAGTATACTTAGAATCTGGTAATATGCCGCTGACGTTTCTGCGTAGGGTCTTTGAATATAAAAAGTTGTTATAAGGCACCTGAAAGAAAAAAAGTAGTCAAGATTCTGAGGATATTTTGCGCTAGGCGAATAACCATAACCCGCACATAGTGAGCTATGTAAGGGTTGTGGTTATGAAGCATAGCACAAAATAGACCAGAAGATGACTAGTTATTTTTTTGAAGGTGTCGAATGGACATTTGGTCTGAATCCGTTGTTATGAAATGGGTTCAGGCCAATTTTATTTTATGGAAGCAGAAAAATTTAGATAAAACAGCGATAAATTGTAAAGTTGCAGGAGAATTTGAATTAATAGAGAAGATAACTACTTATTTATATTGTAGTGTGTAAGCTCTTCGAAAGGTGGAATCGTATGAAACTCTTAATCGTTGATGATGAAAAAATTGTTCTGACCATTCTTTCTTCGATGATCGAAGAGTGGGGCTATGAGATTATGCTTGCAGCTAATGGTGAGGAAGCATGGGAACTGTTGCAGAACATTCATGAACCCATCATTTTACTCGTAGATTGGATGATGTCTGGTCTAGACGGTGTTGCTCTTTGTAAAATGGTAAAGAACAGTGAGCAGGCTACCAATACTCATGTCATTATGCTAACGGCCAAGCGTAAGATGGAAGACATGCTTGCCGGTTTTGGTGCGGGAGCTGATGATTTTTTAAGTAAGCCAGTAGATCCTAGGGAACTCAGTAGTCGACTTTCAGTTGGCAGGCGTCTTTTAAAATATAAATATGATTTGGAACAAAGAAATTTAGTATTGCAAGCGACGACAAAAGCTATGGAAAATATTATGATCGAATTAAATATGGTGAATGAGAAACTACGTGTTCTCTCTATGGTGGATGAATTGACTAACGTCGCCAATCGCCGGAGTATGGAAGATTATTTGGCGAGGGAGTGGGGGTATGCCATGCGTAATAGAGAACCATTAACATTGATCATGGTTGATGTTGATTTTTTCAAGCTATATAATGACACTTATGGTCATCAGGCTGGTGATGAGTGTTTGCGCAAGGTTGCCAATGTCTTACATGATACTGTGACCCGTAGCGGTGATTTGGTGGCCCGGTACGGTGGTGAAGAATTTATAGTAGCACTCAGGAATACGAGTAAAATAGGTGGACAACAAGTTGGGGAATGCCTACGACAAAGAGTGGAAGAACTTAGAATTCCTCATTCAGCTTCTGAAATTGCACCCTATATAACGATTAGTTTGGGTGTTGTAACCATAGTCCCAGAATGTGGTCATTCTTATAATGAATTGATTGACAAGGCAGATCAATTCATGTATCGGGCTAAGAATAGTGGGCGCAATAGATGGGTATCCATAGAAGGATAACTGTTTTTAGTTAGGATGAGGTGTTTAAGGTGTTAGATGAAGGAACGCTTATGCAAGAGTTTGCAGTTGAAGGGAAGTATCACGTTGAAAAAATAGAAGCTACCCTTCTGGACATTGAGAAAGGTCAGGAAGATCCTAGTCTGCTTACTGTACTTTTTCGCTGTGCTCATAGTATTAAAGGGACAGCAGGATTTTTTGGACTGCACAAAATCGTTGCATTATCACATAGTATGGAGAATTTATTAGGTAAAGTACGCAATCATGAAATGATGATTGATTCTAATATGATTGATGTATTATTGAAAGCCAATGATAAGCTAAGTGTTATGTTTGAAAAAATTGTTGAGAGTGAACAGATAGATATAACGTTAGAGATGCAGATATTAGCCCAGTTTAGTTCAGCGAGTCCGAATAACCAAGATACCGATGAGATGGATTCTGTAAAGATATCTAGAGCAGGATCGCTACATGATAAGATCATGAAAAGTGGTAGTAGTGAGCAATATAAAGCCGTTATAATGGCTTTACTAAAGCGAGGCCATAAAGTATACAAACTGGTTTTAAAAATCAATGATGATCTAGCAAATAGAGAATATATTCAGACGAGTATTTCCCGAAAAGTTACCTCTGTCGGTAATATGATAAGTTGCTATATGGATCATGTTGATGATACTCAATTAAGGGCAGCTACTAGGGAAAGTCAGATGGTATTTTTATTCAGCACAGTATTAGAAAAGAAATTGGCCATCATGAATCTAGATGTTCGGGATGCAGACATAATTCAGTTGGATGATAATATTGAAGAAGCTGAATTGTTTAAAATATTATTGGATGGAGAGCGCGGACAAGGGCAAAAGCTACAAGAAGGACCATTACTTGCTGCCCCAAAGGTAGAGGGCTCAGAGCGAAGTGATAAAAAGCATATAAATAATGACAAGGAAGAAGAAAGTATTCGTGTGAATTTGGGACTATTAAATAATCTGGTTAATTTATCCGGAGAGATGGTGCTAGCACGGAATCGATTAGTAAGAATTCTTGATCGTCATGGGGATAAGATACCAGGAATTAATGCCGTATTACAAAACATTGACGATATGACAACCCAGTTGCAGCAAAAAATTATGCGTACTAGAATGCAGACCTTAGCGAATCTGTTTAATGTTATGCCGCGCATTGTGCGGGAACTGGCAAAAAGTATGGGCAAAAACATTAACCTTAGTATTGAGGGTAAGGCTGTTGAAATGGACAAGTCCATGATTGAGGGACTTTCTGATCCTTTGACTCACTTGCTGCGTAATGCCTTAGATCATGGTATTGAAACAAGTAGTGTTCGCCAAAAAATAGGTAAGCCTCCTATCGCCCAGGTGCTGATCAAGGCTTATCATGAGGGCGGACGTGTAGTCATTGATATTATCGATGACGGGGCTGGAATTAATTTGGGACAAATCAAAACAATGGCCATAGAGCGAGGATTGATCAGTAGCGAGCAATTGGTCTACATCAGTCAACAGGAATTATTAAATATGATTTTTCTACCTGGTTTCTCAACTGCGAAGAGTATTACTGATATTTCTGGTCGAGGAGTGGGACTCGATGTGGCCAAAGCTAATATTGAAAAACTTGGTGGTACAGTCGAGGTGTACACGGTTTGGGGAAAAGGTACTACTTTTCGCCTGATATTGCCTCTTACCCTGGCGATCATACCATGTCTCATTATTGACATAGCAAGTCAAAAATTTGCGTTGCCACAAGTGAATGTACAAGAAATCCTGCGTATTGTACCAGGTCAATTGAGACAAATCGAAAGGATTCAAGGTCATCAGATAGTAAGGCTGAGGGATAAGTTAGTGCCTGTTGTCCATTTGGCTGAAATTTTGGGATTGCCGATTAAATCTCGAAATTGTAATGGTATTGCTAGAGTTTTAATTTTGAAAAAAAATACTAAAGTATTTGGCTTAATTGTAGACGGAATCCATGATCAAGAGGAAATTTTAGTCAAGCCTATGCCTAAGTATTTGAAAGGTATGAAGGGCTATTCGGGATTGACAATCTTAGGGGATGGTAAGGTCGCTATGGTCTTGGATAATGAGAGTATTGGAACTGCTGGCAAATTGATATTGGCTGAAGAACATATTCAAGGGCTGTCAGCAGAAAAAATATCTATCGGTAGTGGGCGAGAACTTCAAGAATTACTGTTGTTCAAATGTTCAGGTCCAGAAACCTTTGGACTGAGCTTACCCATGATAGCAAGAGTTGATGAACTTGATCCCAGAAACATCCAAGTTGTTGGTGACCAAGAATATATGAATTTTCGGGGGAATGCTTTGCGGTTGATTCGACTTGCAGATTATTTGCCAGTCGCTAAACTGCAAGTCGATGGGCAAAAACTATATGTCATTATACCTAAGATGGTGAAAAATCCGATGGGGATCATTATTGAAAAAATTTGGGATACGGTAGAGGCAGAGCTAGACATAGACACGCACGAACTTAAGGTCGCAGGACTTTTTGGCTCAGCGATATTGAATGATAGAATTATTTTACTGCTGAACTTATATGAACTCTTTGATATGGTTGCACCTGAATCCTTTGAAATAATGAATAAACGTAAAATGGAAAATATGGAGAAAATAGTACTATTGAGTGAAGATACAAATTTCTTTGCTGAAATGGGCAAACAGTATTTACAGTGGGCTGGCTATCGTGTACTCGCAGCAAACAATGGTAGGGAGGCCTTGAGTATATTAAGACAACATCCAGTGGATGTTGTGCTCAGTGATATACATATGCCAGTCATGGACGGCACTACACTGGTAAAAACCATCAGGGCTGATGAACAACTTGCAAAAATACCAGTGATTGCCTTAACCTCATCAGTAGTGGATAAAGATCAGGAAACCTTACTGATGGAAGCTGGTTTTGACGCTTATGAATGTAAATTTGATCGAACTCATCTACTAGAAAAAATAGTAGCAGTGGAACATAAGAGGGGAGGAGAGCCTCTTTGACAGGAAGAATATTGACATTTTATCTGTGTGGCAGTCTCTGTGGCATTGATATAAGGGTAGCCAAAGAAATTAACCGAAATATAACTTATATTTCGGTACCCGGCGCTAAGAAACATGTCGTGGGACTCCTAAATCTGCGGAGCCAGGTTGTTACATTACTTGACTTGGCACAACTCTTACATTTTAAACAGATAGGCGAGAGAAATAATAAGCATTGTATTATTTTGAAGAGTAGGCTAGAAGAACCTGATATGGTAGGCTTTTTTATTGACAAACTAGGTGATGTGATTGATGTTACGACAGAAATGTGCGAGCCCGCACCCGCTAATATTATGGACATTGGAAACCCTTTTATCCATGAGGTGGTCAAGCTTGAGGATGAGATATTGCTAGTCCTTGATCTTTCGAAAATATAAAGATGGAATCATTGGGGAAGATAGGAAGGGGAGTATCGTTAATGAATTGGTTGCGTAATTTGAAAATAGCAAAAAAACTTGGGATTAGCTTTCTGATACTAATCACTGTTGCCGGGTTAATTGGTGCTGTTGGTATCAAAAGTCTTCAAAGGGTAGAAGTCATTGATAAGGAATTATATGATATTAATACTATGCCGCTCAGTGATCTAGGACGGGCAGCAATTGAGTTTCATCGCATACGCGTAAGTCTTGGACAGGCAACAATGGAAAAAGATAAAGAGAAACTCAGTCAATATATTGTAGATATTCGAGAGCTAGATACGAATAGGCAGGGGGCTTTAGGGAATTTTGCAAAAAGTATTCAGTCAGAAGATGTTCGCCAAGAATTCAATAAACTGAAAGATATGGAGAAAAAGTGGATTGGAACCCGGGAAGAAGTTTTACGATTGGTGTTGAATGGTGAAAATGAAAAGGCTCGTGCGCTGTCAATGGGTGTTGGTAATGAGTTAGGGATAGAAGTGAGTGGCAGTATTGATAAATTAATGGATTTACAAACAGAGGATGCCAGAAAAAAGGCGGAAAGCAATAATTTAATAGCAAAAAATGCGATTCGAAATATGATGATCTTGATGGTAATTAGTATTGTCGTAGCCATTGCTTTAGCGGATTTTATCACACGGCAAATCAGTGTTCCAGTGAAGAAACTTCAAGCTTTGATGGCGGAGGTAGAGCGTGGGGATCTTACGGTACAAGGACAAGTCGATTCAAAAGATGAAATTGGAGAACTCACGAGATTCTTCAATCAACTGATTGCCGTGATGAGGCAAATGACAAAAGAGGTTTATGATACGACTATCATCTTAAATGATTCTTCCAAGAGTATGCTGACGGTTGCAGAGACGGTGGCAGCTAACAGTGAAGAAATGAGTGCTGTCGTTGGCAACACCAGTGATGCTACCATGAGCATTACCCTAGGAGTGAAAAATGCTGCTATGGCTGTACTGGAAACCAGTGGCAATATTAATACAATTTCTGTGGCAATCGAGGAAATTTCAGCGACTACCTACAGTTTAGCTGCGGCATCAGAGCAGGCATCGGTCAACTTGGCCCAGGTCAGTCTGTTGGTTGAACAAATATCTGGAGGAATTAATGTAGTTTCTACTTCAGCAAAGGATGTTTCAAGTTCTGTATCTAATGTGGTTATTGCTGTCAAAGAATTTAATATCGCCTTGAATGAAGTGAACAAGAACTGTGAAGGCTCAATTAATGTGGCAAAAGATGCCGATTTGCGGGCTAAGCAAACCACTATCATTATCGGTAGATTAAGTGATTTGACCAAGGGAATTGGTAAAATTATTAATCTCATTAATGATATTGCTGACCAGACAAATATGCTAGCACTGAATGCAGCGATTGAAGCGGCGGGAGCGGGGGAAGCTGGAAGAGGGTTTGCAGTAGTCGCCAGTGAAGTCAAGGAATTGGCGAAACAGACGGCAGGTGCAACGGATGAAATCGCCAGTCAAATTGAGACGATGCAGGCTGAGATGGCGGATGCCGTACAAGCTGTTGCTGGGATTACGCAGGTTATCAGTAAAATAAATGAAAATACTAATAATATTGCTGTATCGGTAACGGAACAGTCAGCTGTCGTTGGCGATATTTCTACATCCGTGATTGCAGCCGCCCAGCAGGTCAATCGAATTACAACTGAAATTGGCGATATTGCAGAAAAATCTCGGGATGTGGCTCGTAGCGCTGTGGAAACGACCCAAAGTGTTCGGGAAATTGCCCATTCTGTGGGTGAATTGTCGACGACAGCAGGGGAAGTGGCTAAGAACACTGAGAAAGCATCAAATCGTATGGATAATGCTTCGAAAAATTCTCAGGAAGTCGCTGTTAATGTGGAAGAAATAGCGAGAAGTATAATGGAAATTAATAAGGCATCCAACAATACAGCTGCTAAGGGAGCCGAAGCAAGTCAGACTGCTGATGCACTTGTGGGGGTTTCTATTAAACTGGAGCAACTAGTAAAACGATTTAAAGTATAATCTGTGGTGATACTGGATTGGTGGTGCACAAATTGGAAAAATTAAAGGTGCTAATTGTTGATGATACAATTCTTTATCGCAAGGTGCTGTCAGCGGCTGTTAATAGTACGGGTATAGGGATCGCAACACATACTGCTTCTAATGGGAAAATTGCACTGGATCACTTAAAGCAACGCTCTTTTGATGTAGTTCTTTTAGATGTGGTTATGCCGGATATGGACGGTTTAGAAGTATTATCAGTCATTACAGAATTTTATACCGAGATTTTTGTTATCATGATTAGTAGTGAGGGATCAGACAGTGCAGCGAACACATTCGCTGCACTGAAAAAAGGTGCTTTGGATTTTATAATGAAACCACAGGAAGATAATGCCGCAAAAAATATGGCCATTTTACAAAAAACTCTGCAAGCTTTATTTTTGGCAGTTAAGGTAAAAAAAACTGGACATAGCACTCAGAGAACCCTGAAAAATCAATCATTGCAGGAACAATCTATGATTGTAACCAATCATGTAATCCGAAATCATAGGGCATTAGGTGTAGTATGTGGGAAGCGGGATATTGATTTAATTGTGATTGCTGCATCCACAGGAGGTCCCGAGGCTTTAGAAAGAATTTTGAAAAAATTACCAAAAAGTCTTAAACAACCCATACTCATTGTGCAGCACATGCCTAAAGATTTTACAAAGGTTTTGGCAAATATAATGAATGAAAAATGCAACTTACAGGTGACAGAAGCTCAGCAAGGCGATGGGATCATCCCAGGGCAGGTGCTGATAGCGCCAGGTGGGCAGCATATGTTAGTGGGATATGATGGATGTAAAATGATTGTAGAGCTAAGTAGTGCACCTTATGTTAATGGCGTCAGGCCCGCCGCTGACTTATTGTTTCGATCAGTGGCAGGGGTCTACAAGGGGAAAAATGTGCTGTCAGTGATGCTGACAGGTATGGGGCATGATGGGACAAAGGGTGTTATGGAAATGAAGAAAGAGTGTAATTGTTATTGTCTGGCTCAGAGTGAAGGTACATGTGTTGTATACGGTATGCCGAGTTCAGTGGTTGAAGCTGGACTGGCTGATGAGATCCTTGATGTGGAGGATATGGCTACAAGAATCCAGAAATTGTGTCAACAGTAAGGTGGTATTGTAATGAATGGTAATTTATCCTCAAATGATTTTCTATTATTTCAAAAATATATCGAAGAGCAGTGTGGTATCAGTATTAGAGATGATAAGGCTTACTTAATTGAGAGCAGACTTTCCAAATTTTTAATTAAATTTAGCTTAGCAAGTTTTGAAGATTTATATCGCCTCCTTAGTCAGCAACAAAATAAGGTGCTAGCCGAAGAAGTGATTGATGCGTTAACAACGAATGAAACCCTATGGTTTAGGGAAAAGACTCCATGGGAAATAATGAATGATACATTATTAGGAGAATATATAAGTGAAATCAGACAGGGAAAACGCTCTAAAGTTAGAATCTGGAGCGCGGCCTGCTCTACAGGGCAGGAGCCTTATTCCATAGCCATGTGCATTGATGCTTATCTTACTGACCATGGCATTAAAGATATTAGTCTAGCTAATTTTGAAATATTGGCAACGGATATATCCAATACTGTATTGCAAATGGCCAAAAGGGGTAAGTATGATAGTATTTCCATGAATCGTGGATTGGACGCTCGTTATCGTGATCAATATTTTCATCAAGAAGGAAGAATATGGACTTTAAATGATAGAATTAAGCAGGCAGTACAGTTCGTGCATTTTAATCTTCAAAAGAATTTTATCGGTTTTGGGAAATTTGATTTAGTGTTTTGTCGCTATGTAGCCATTTATTTTTCGGAGGACTTTAAAAAAGAGGTTTTTAAAAAAATAGCTTTATCCCTCACTGATAGAGGAATCTTACTTCTAGGCAATTCAGAAGTGTTTTTTGAGCATAAGGAAGACTATCAGGCCGAACATTATAAAAATGCTATTTTTTATCGAGTAAGGGGTGAGAATAAGTGAAGATATTATCTGTAGATGATTCCGTTATTATTCGAAAGATAATTCGCAATGGCGTTGAGTTGTTAGATTATGAATTAGTAGAAGCTGGGGATGGACTTGAGGCACTAGATATATTAGAACAATCATCAGTTGATATCAGTCTCATTTTATTGGACTGGAATATGCCAGGTATGGATGGCTTTGAGTTTTTACAAAAGGTAAAAGAAATGGCTACGATAAAACACATACCAGTCATGATGGTTACCACTGAGAGTGAAACAGAAAATATTATTAAAGCGATACAAGCTGGTGCGATCAATTATATGGTAAAACCGTTTAGTATTGAGGAATTGACCAAAAAAATATTAGAATGCATTGGGGAAGGAGTGTAATTTTGTGAAATTGAGCGAATATGATTTTTTACAAAAGTGCCTAGCCCAGGCCGTCTTTGACGTATTTGAGATGATGGTTGGCATTGCAACATGCCAAGTACAGACCAATAGTGATCATTCCAAGCTGCAACGGGGTGATATTACGGGTGTTATGATGATTGAGGGGGAACGCAAGGCTATGCTATACTTGACCCTTAGCCAAAAAAATGCTGGGATGATTATGTCTTATATGACAGGTAATGATCCTCTTGAATTGGCGGACGAAGAGTTGTATGATGGGGTCGCAGAGCTCGTGAATATGATAGCTGGTAGGGCTAAGGCATTGCTCGCGGGAACTAGCGACCACTATACGATAACACCGCCATTTACAATTGTTGGATTACAACATTATATTGTATATAAGAAAGAAGTCTCTAAATTTATCATGAAGTTTACTGCTGGCGATGCAGAGCTATATTTGGGGATTACTTATTTATAAGTTAAGAATAGAGGAGAATTTTATATGAAGAAAGTATTGACGATTGCTGGCTCAGACTCTAGTGGTGGAGCGGGGATTCAGGCTGATTTGAAATCATTTTCGGCTAATGGAGTGTTTGGGATGAGCGTTATTACAGCGGTGACGGCCCAAAATACCCAGGGCGTATTCGCCGTCCAGGATATTGATGTAGATGTGATTGAAGGGCAGATCGTTGCTATCTTTGATGATATTGCAGTAGATGCTGTAAAGATCGGTATGGTTTCCCGTAGTGAGACGATACGGATTGTTGCTGCTGGGCTAACGCGCTATAAGGCTTCCAATGTCGTCGTCGATCCAGTGATGATCTCAAAAAGTGGGTACTATTTGCTCAAACCCGACGCAGTTGAAGCCATGATATCCTGCTTATTGCCTTTGGCCACGATCGTAACGCCTAATATACCTGAGGCGCAGGAGATAGCAGGAATCGAAATTACGAGTCTAAAGGATATGGAAGAAGCAGCGCGGATTATTCATAAACTTGGGCCTAGGTATGTACTCTTAAAGGGCGGGCATCGGGAAGAGGACGCCACAGACATTCTATTTGATGGTGAAAAATATCAATATTTCACTAGCCCACGCATTGCTACTAAAAACACTCATGGTACAGGTTGCACACTTTCTGCCGCTATAGCAGCCAATCTGGCCAGGGGCTATAATGCCTATGAGGCGATTTCCTGTGCTAAAGAATATATCACCACAGCCATTAAGCATTCCTTTCCCATCGGTAAGGGTGTAGGCCCAGTTCACCATTTCTATAATTTATATCAAAAGGCGGGTATGTTCAAGGATGAATGAAAATACTACGACTTTAAATTTTAAAAATTACCTGTTTCTCTGGTTTGGCGCTGCCGTTTCCATTGCAGAAATTATGACAGGGGGGCTTTTGGCCCCTCTTGGTTTCCAAAATGGAATGGTGGCCATTCTGATCGGCCATCTAGTAGGTACCATCCTACTCGTTCTGGCGGGCTTAATTGGCGTTCAGGAAAGAATTCCCGCAATTGTTTCGACTCGTATTTCTTTTGGGACGTATGGTTCGTATCTGTTCTCGGTGCTAAATGTATTACAACTAGTCGGTTGGACGGCAGTGATGATCATTGCCGCCGCACGGTCAGCTAATGAGATTACGAAAGTGATGTGGGGCATGGATCATCTTCAGTTGTGGAGTCTGACTATCGGTGGACTGGTGCTGCTGTGGATTGCCCTTGGCCGCGAGGGTGGTTTAAAGAAAGTCAATATGGTAGCAGTTTTTCTGCTCTTAGGCTTAACGATAGTCCTCAGTACTGTTGTTTTTAAAGACGGTATGGTCTTTAGCCTTCCCCCTGCAGGCGGTTTATCTTTCGGCGGGGCCTTAGAACTCAGTGTAATTATGCCTCTGTCCTGGCTTCCATTGATTGCCGATTATACTCGTTTTGCTAAGGACAAAAAGAGTGGGGCTCTGGGCACTGGAATTGGTTACTTTGTGGGAAGTTGCTGGATGTATACCATCGGCCTAGGTGCTGCGATTGTGGCGGGAAATCCCGAACCCTCGACCATGATGCTCGCAGCGAATATGGGATTGTCGGCACTGGGCGTCGTCATACTCTCCACAGTAACGACGACCTTCTTAGATGCCTATTCAGCGGGCGTCAGCTTTGCTAATGTTTTTCCCAAGCTCAATGAAAAATTGGTAGCACTTATGATGACACTGATTGGTGTTTTTCTTGCATTATGGGTAGATATAGAAAATTATGAGAATTTTTTAATGGCTATTGGGTCAGTCTTTGCCCCCCTCTTTGCTATACTGTTGACAGAGTATTTTATTCTTAAAAATCGGCAGGTACAGTCTGATATGCTTGTTAATTGGGCAGCTTTTGGCGTTTGGGCTTTTGGGGTAGGTCTATATTATCAGTTCATTACCATGGAGTTTGTGCTCGGCGCCACCATACCAGTGATGCTGATTACAGCACTGCTCTATAAAATAATATGGGGGTATACTAAAAAATGGAAATATTGCAAAGCATAGCTGATAATCTGCGGAGTCTTAAAAATGCAAAACCACTGATTCATCATATCACCAATTATGTGACGGTTAATGATTGTGCCAATATGACACTCGCTATTGGTGCTTCACCGGTTATGGCTGATGACATTGGTGAGGTAGAAGAAATGGTATCTTTTTCGGCGGCTCTCGTCCTTAATATGGGTACCCTTAATTTTAGGACCATTGAATCCATGTTGGCTGCTGGAAAAAAAGCCAACAAAATGGGTATCCCCGTCATCTTTGATCCAGTCGGGGTCGGTGCGACAAAATTACGTACGGTTACTGCCCAGCGAATCATCCGTGAGGTCTGCCCATCAGTCATCAGGGGCAATATGTCAGAGATTAAGATGATTGCTGGTTTTCAGGAAAGCATCAAAGGGGTAGATTCTGTGGCTAGCGAAGAGGATGGGGAACAGGTAGCTCAGGAACTTTCTCAGAAGCTTGGCTGCGTTATTGCCATAACAGGTAAGCAGGATATAATCGCCCAAGGAGACAGAATCCTTCGTATTGATAATGGACATCCTATGCTATCACAAGTAACTGGGACGGGTTGTATGGCAACGTCCCTAATTGGTTGTTACTGCGGAGTCGCAACTGACTGCTTCACTGGAACAATAGCAGGGATTATGACGATGGGACTGGCTGGGGAACTGGCACAACATTCATTGCTGGCAGGAGAAGGCATCGGTACCTTTCGGATGAGATTATTCGATGCCGTATGGGCCATGACGCCAGGGCTTCTTCTGCAATTGGGCAAGGTTAGTAAAGCCTAATGCTGAAAATCCTGCAATACCCTTACTAGGGTATTGCAGGATTTTATTGTTTATCTGGCTTTTAGGATTGTATCCGTTCATCCGGGAACATTTCTCGCACTAAGGAAATGGCACTGAAGTTTCGTAAAAATAAGGTTACGATATGGGGATCGAACTTCTTGCCTGCTTGCTCTTTAATATAATCTTTAATCTTTTCATTTGGCCAGGTTGCTTTATAGGCTCTTTGATTTCCTAAGGCATCAAAAACGTCAGCAAGGGCCACGATTCGGCTATAAAGGTGAATCTCTTTGCCTCTTAGTCCGTGGGGATAGCCTGTTCCATCATAATTTTCATGGTGCTGGCGTGCAATGATGGCGGCTGTCTGCAGTAACGGCCTTTTAGAGGCTTTTAGCATTTCATAACCCATTTCTGAATGCGTTTTCATAATTGCAAACTCATCTAATGTTAAAGCGCCAGGCTTAGCAAGAATAGAATCGTGTATCGCTAATTTACCTAAGTCATGCATCGAAGCTGCTAGTCTTAATATTTCAGCCTCGGAATTTGATAAATTATACCGTGACGCTAAAATATGGGCTATTTTCCCCACTCTTTTAACATGATTACCAGTTTCAGAAGAACGAGATTCGGCAATTTCACCTAAGGCAAAAACCAGTTCCTTCTGTGTATCCTCAATTTCCATTTTTAGGGCATCGATAGTGGAAAGATCGCGAAAAGATCGGAGAGCAGTAATGACTGCGGTTCGTAAACGTTGGGTAGTTAGTTCTGTTTTTTCTCGATAATCATTAATATCATAATCCATAATAACATGTTCTTCAAGGGCTTGTCCCGGGTCGCCAGTGCGAATAATAATTCGCACCATGGTATTGTCTAGGTCTCTACGAATATAGCTAACTAAGGACAACCCAGCAGTGTCATCTTCCATCACCACATCGAGGAGTATCACTGCCACGTTCGAATGACTATAGAGCAATTGCTTAGCCTGGCCTGCAGAGTAGGCACTTAAAAATTCGAGATTTCGTCCCTCGAAAACCAATCGCCGTAGGGCCATACGGGTTACTGTATGTATGTCTTCTTCATCGTCCACAATGAGAATCTTCCAACAGTCTTCGCTTGATTCAAGTTGTTTGTTCTTTTTTCGTGGGAGAAAATTTAGTCTGTCTTCTTCAAACAAAAAATTATCTAGTGGCTCCATTTGATAAATCCTCCTTTAGGAGCGGTAAGCAAATGCTACATACTGTCCTAGTTGGCTTTCCTAATTGATGGTTTCTCTGAATTGTTGTATCACACTATTATATACAACATGTAATAGATATTTCGACATTTCAGGATATTTTCCTTTGAAAAATAAAAATTATTAATTGTATATTCTGTTGTTCATCATAAGGGGGAGGTATTTAGTCAGTCTGTGTAGAAAAAGGAAAGAAAATAGAGTTAGGATGGAATTAGTTGATGTATATTTACCTTGATATTGTAAAAGGGTTTGTCTGTGAGATGTGTGGGTCATGTTGTCGCAATGATTGGATGGTCACCCTAGACGCAGACAGCTATCATAGAAATGCTCAGTTGTTTATGAAGACCGGCAGAAGTGAGGAGTTTTCCCACATATTTATACCCCTTACAGATAAAAGAGGACTAGGGGAATATGCATATATCGAAAAAAAAGCCAGCGGCGGATGTTGGTTCTTGGCGGATAATAATCGCTGTTTACTACAGGTAGAAGCTGGTCATCAGCATCTTGATCATGTATGTCAGACTTTTCCTCGTTATCCCATGAATACGACGCGAGGCACCGAGCTAACTCTTAGCTTTAGCTGCCCAGCAGTGATTAGAATGGCAAGCCGTATTGCGCCCCTTACTCTAATTCGGTCAGAGGAGAGTCCGATCGTTATGAACCCTAATAACGATGTAGTGCATGTTTACCCTGAGCAACAACTTGCCTGGGATCCGTTACGGTACTATTTTGAATTAGAACAGCATTTGATTGACATTATGCAGTGTCGGAGCCTATTGATTGGAGAACGCTTACAGATGGTTAACGATACGGCACAATCAATAGGCTGTTTCCCCAAAGACCACTGCATTGGTGATAGGTTAAATAGAATATTTTACGACAATTATGAGCTTTTGGATAAGTCGGTGGCGAGTGTAGAACAACCCAACCACTATCTTCCAGAAATTTTACTGGAAAACTTCTTTGTGAATTTTATTTTTAAAAAACCTTTCTATATATATGGATTGCAGCGAACGATAACGTTGCTAGCGAGCATTTGGCAACGTATCGAGCAGGCTAGGAACACTGCTATAAATCCAGCTCTTGATATGGAATGTACACAAAATATTATTATGGAAGTGGAATTTGAGTATAGTCATAATCGTAGGGCGTTATTACAGCAGTGATAAACTTATCCTGCATGGAGGTGATTGCAAATGGATTCAACTCGTAGCACGGTATCTAGTTGTAGAACAACTTTCTTTAAAGTATTTATGACGATCTTGTTCCCTCTGTTACTCATTGTAACATTGGTTATAACATGCTTTTACCAAAGAGAAAAACAAGAAATTACTAATTATATACATGCAGAAGAATTGTTTACAGTTGTATTAGAGCCCTTGCTCATGTTATGGATCTTTTTATGTGGTGGGCTAGCCATTTGTTGCTACTTTATGGCACGAGGTTTTCTGAATCGTATGCAAGGAAAACAAGAATTGACAAAGCATCGAGATCACTTAGAAGAACTGGTCGAAGCGCGGACCGCTGAACTGAAAATCGCCAATGGGTTATTGCGAAGTAGTGCAGAACGAGCCCACTTGGTCAAAGAAATCGCTAGTGCGGCCAATGCAGATGATCATACAGAAGAGGTTCTATTAGTGGCTATCCGCAGTATAGCGAAACATATGCGATGGTCTATCGGTCATGTGTATGTAATTTGCCCTGATAATGCTTGCGAAATGGTTTCAACTTCCATGTGGTATCTAGAAGAACCCACAGCATATCAAGAATTTATAAATAGTACGGAAAAAATCCGTTATGGATTGGGAATCGGATTACCAGGGATGGTTTTTCTAGAAAAAAAAGCTATTTTCATAGCAGATATTTCCACGAATATCAATTTTCCTCGTGCCCCAGTGGCAGCAAGTACTGGCATCAATGCAGGATTTGCTCTTCCCGTATTTGTGCATGGAGAAGTAGTGGCTGTTCTCGAATTTTTTGCTCATCAAATGGAACAACTAGGTAAAGATGTTATCTCTTTTGCTGAGCAAATTGGTGAGCAGCTTACCTTTCTCATGGAGCGCAAACAGGGGGAAGAGGCCTTGAGAATAGAGCAAGAAAAAGCCCAGCAGTATCTTATTGAACATGAAAAAGTCGATAAGGAGCTACGCAAACTCTCTCAGGCTGTGGAGCAAAGCCCTGTATCGGTGGTGATCACAGATCGGCACGGTAGGATTGAATATGTAAATGCGAAATTTTGTGAAAGGACTCATTATCACCCCGAGGAGGTAATGGGAAAAAATCCTAGAGTTCTAAAATCAGGAAGCTTGTCCCACTCTTTTTATGAAGAACTTTGGCAGACCATTCTTTCAGGCAACATATGGCGAGGTGATTTTCTTAACAAAACGAAAGAAGGTAAGCAATATTGGGAACGAGCGTCGATTTCTTCTATAATGGATGACAAAAATCGCATTACCCATTTTATTGCGATTAAAGAGGATATCACTGAGCAGAAGCAAATGGAAGAGGAACTACTGCAAGCCAAAGTGGAAGCTGAGCTGAGTAACAAAGCCAAAGGTGATTTTTTGGCCAACATGAGCCATGAAATCCGTACGCCGATGAATGCTGTGATTGGTCTGACCCATCTTGCCTTGCAGACTGATTTGTTGCCTAAGCAACGGGATTATTTGCAGAAAATTTCGGTTTCAGCTCAGTCGTTAATGAAGATTATTAATGATATTCTTGATTTTTCCAAATTCGCCGCCGGGAAATTGATCATGGAGAATATTCAGTTCAACTTGTGGAAAGTGATGGAGGATGTTATAACAATTCTCAATTCCACTGCGGAAGAAAAGGACTTAGAATTGGTGCTAAATGTAGCCAAGGATGTACCTATGCGTCTTAAAGGAGATCCTCACCGTCTAAAACAGATCTTGTTGAATTTATTAGGCAATGCATTGAAATTTACTGATCAAGGTGAGATTGTCTTGACTGTCAAATTGATAACACAAGAATTGAGCAAAGTACAACTGGAATTCAACCTGCGTGACACTGGTATTGGCATGAACGAACAGGAAAAAAGCCGCTTATTTAATGCGTTTAGCCAAGCCGATGGATCGACTACGCGCAAATATGGGGGGACTGGCTTAGGACTGGTGATTAGTAAGCAGTTAGTGGAAATGATGGGTGGAACTATGCATGTGAAGAGTCAGCCTTTTCAAGGCAGCGAATTTATTTTTACTGCTAATTTTGATTCCTATGAGGAAAAAGAACAACAATGCTTTTCCCAGAAGATCCAAAACCTAAAAGTGCTGGTGATTGACGATAATGAGAGTTCTCTGCTGGCCTTTAAAGAAATGCTAGAGAAGTTAACTTTTCGAGTTTCTCTGGCAAGTTCAGGGGAGGCTGGAATTAACCAAGTGACTCTAGTCCAAGACATAGAGCCTTTTGATCTTATACTGATGGATTGGATGATGCCTGGCATGAATGGCCTTGAGACGGCGCGGCAGATACGCAGCCATTTGATAGAACCGACCATACCAATTATACTTGTGACCTCAAATAGCGATGATGAGATCAAAAAGCAGGCAAAAGAGCTGAATTTAGAAGGCTTTTTAATTAAGCCCATTACCCCTTCAGTGATGTTTAATGCTATCATGGATATATTTAGTAAAGGTGGATTCGGGCCCTCCCATTATACCCAAGGGTTGGTTACAGCCCATGAAGAGTGGAAGCACTTGCGGGATGTTAGAATTTTGTTAGTTGAAGATAATGAAATCAATTTGCAAGTGGCCAGAGAGATCATGGAGCAACAAAATATGATTGTGACAGTCGCCAGGAATGGCTGGGAGGCTGTACAGATGGTAAGAGATAGGGACTTTGATGGAGTGTTGATGGACATTCAAATGCCAGAGATGGATGGCCTGGAGGCTACCGGGCTGATACGTAGTGACCATCGCTTTATCAATCTGCCAATCATCGCCATGACAGCTGATGTTGTCGCCCAACGAATACAAGCATATCTGGCAGCTGGAATGAATGATTCTATCTTTAAACCTCTTGATATTGAGCAAATGTTTAAGACCATCAGCAAGTGGGTGAAGCCTCAGTCTATTACATTGGATTCTAGACAGGAAGCTAAATCCGAAGATGTACAGCAGGGAAACATTGTTAATATTTCTCATTTGCAAGGTATTAACGTGGAAAGCGGCTTGATACGGGTAGGTGGAAATAAAAAACTCTACCAGAAGCTTCTTCTACAGTTCCTTTTAAATAATGAGGAGACTGTTGGTATACTACAGGTGGCCCTTGAGCAGGATGATTACCCACTTGCCACAATGAATTTACATACTTTAAAAGGCGTAGCTGGTACGATTGGTGCTGATCATCTGTATGCCGCCATCCGAGAGTTGGAAATAAGTATCAAAGAAAGACAACTTGAAAACATAGCACTACAAATGAAACTGTTTTCAAACTCTTTACTTGAGGTGCTGAATTCGATTCGGGGGCTTGAATATAGCGAGGCAAAATTAAATATCCCTCAAGAAGATGAGAGCCTTACTGATTTATCTCAATGCTTGGCAGTGATCGAGAGTCTACAAGGTTATCTTGTAAGCTATGATACGGAGGCGACAGCGGTTTTTGAGAAACTCAAGGCTTTGCCAGTATCGGCCGACTATCAGGCAGAATTCAATAAGATCCAAGTTTCAATGAACAACTATGATTTCGAAAAAGCTCTGGAACAATTAACCAAGATTGCAGAGTTGATGCAATCGTAGATGCTGCTGGTGTTATTTAAAAAAAATAGTACAGATAACACAGCTGGAGGTAATAACGTTGGAGCAATTAGAAAAGCAAGTTATTTTGGTTGTCGACGATGTGCCAGCTAATATTGATGTTTTAAGTGAAATATTACGGCCAATCTATCAGGTTAAAGTCGTAACCAATGGTGTGATGGCTTTAAAGATAGCCATGGGGCCAAAACCACCAGACTTGATATTGCTGGATATCATGATGCCTGGGATGGATGGTTATGAAGTATGTCGGCAGCTAAAGGCGAGCCCTGCCACATGTCATATTCCTGTTATTTTCGTGAGCGCGATGGATGAAGTAAAAGATGAAACCAAGGGATTTGAGCTAGGAGCGGTAGACTATATCACTAAACCTGTAAGTCCGCCGATTGTTAAAGCTAGAGTGAAAACTCAATTGGCTCTTTTCGATCAAAATCGGATATTGGAGAGAAAAGTAAGAGAGAGAACTGCTGAAATTAACGATACCCGTTTACAAATCATTCATTGTCTTGGCGCAGCATCTGAATACCGGGATGAGGAAACAGGGGCTCATATTTTCAGGATGAGCCAATATTCCCGCATCATTGCATTGGCTGCTGGACTGGATAGTTCGAAAGCTGATCTTCTGTGGCAAGCAGCACCCATGCATGATGTTGGTAAGATTGGAATTCCTGATCGAATTTTATTAAAACCTGGCAAGCTAGACGCAGATGAATGGGCGATTATGAAAACTCATACCACAATTGGCGCTAAAATTATTGGCAATCATCCGTCAGATCTATTGACGTTGGCTAGGCAGGTGGCACTTGCTCATCATGAAAAATGGGATGGGACTGGGTATCCTCATGGACTGGCTGGTGAGGATATACCTCTTGTCGGTCGCATTGTGATGCTAGCCGATGTATTTGACGCATTGACAAGTGAGCGTCCATATAAAAAAGCATGGTCTGAAGCTGCGGCAATCGAGGAAATTAATCATACGAGCGGAAGCCATTTTGATCCAAAATTGGTACTTGCTTTTATGAAGGCCTTGCCAGAAATCCTCAAAGTCAAGAACAGTTTGGATCCGTCCGTGATTGACTAAGTGTTGAAAGGAGTATAGACTATATAAAATTAACTCAACTGTTTAAAGAAGTTGAATTAGCAAAAAAATGATCGATGATAGTAATTTGGAGGCGTGAAAAATGGACATAACTAGAGAGAAAGCTTGGCGGGTATTAACTGATCATGTGCAAGAAGCACCACTGCTCCATCATTGTCAGGCGGTAGAGATTGCCATGCGTGCCTATGCAGAAAAATTCGGTGAAGATGTGGAATACTGGGGTGCTGTAGGGCTCCTTCATGATGTTGATTTCGAGAAATACCCTGAGGAGCATACCAATCAGACAGGGAATTTATTAAAACCACATGGCTATACTGATCAATTTGTTATTGATATCCAGTCCCATGCACGAGACTGGGGCCCAGAACGCAGTCGCTTACAGAAAGTCTTACTTGCCGTTGATGAACTGACTGGTTTTATTATTGCGTGTGCTTTAGTTAGGCCTGATAAGAATCTGGCGAATGTACAAATTAAATCAGTCATGAAAAAAATGAAGGACAAAGGCTTTGCCAGAGCTGTTAATCGTGAGACCATCACCCAAGGTGCAGTCATGCTAGGTATCGATTTACAGGAACATATTGGATTTGTGACTGAGGCATTGGCAAAAGACTATCCACAAAATTTATAATGAAGGAAGTGCTGAAAAAAATGAAAGTATGTTTACATTTGGCCGATGGATTTGAAGAAATTGAAGCAATCAGTGTGGTTGATATTCTCCGGCGAGCAGACATTGACGTACAAATCGTTTCTATTATGGGGAAAAAAGAAGTAGTGGGCGCTCATCAGGTTGGGGTTATGGCCGATGTTTTATTTGAGAATGTTAATTATGCAGATGTGGATATGATCATTCTGCCCGGCGGAGGTCAAGGCACTCAAAACATGGCTGATCATGCTGGCTTAACAGCACAGATCACTAAACAAGGGGTGGACAAAAAATGGATTGCCGCTATTTGTGCAGCACCAACTATTCTAGGTACGCTTGGATTACTGGAAGGTAAATCGGCGACTTGTTATCCAGGTTGTGAGGCACAGTTAACAGGGGCTAAGGTGAGCACATCACCGAGCGTTATTGTTGATGGCAAGATCATTACCTCTCGTGGACCGGGCACGTCTTTTGTATTCGGGCTTAAAATAGTAGAAGTTTTGAAGGGGCTAGAATTGGCAAATAGCTTGAAAGAGCAGATGGTTATTGCTTAGGCCGTTCCTTGCTCTATTTAAGACCAACAGATTAAGAATCTGTTGGTCTTTTCTTGTGCGCCCAGCATGGGCGCTTACTCGTCGGTGCAAGTCCGATACGGGGGTTGATAGTGCCAACCGTTAGCTTAAGACAAGGGTGTCCACCGTGAGGTGGAATCTGAAG